>ENA-OPZZ01000906-OPZZ01000906.1-human-gut-metagenome-genome-assembly--contig:-NODE-906-length-20815-cov-4.032048_pt1 | contig 20815 bp, 18 predicted proteins | sample MGYA00242487_ERZ504511 | MGnify/ENA primary metagenome ERZ504511 (study PRJEB26092, sample SAMD00036241) | human gut metagenome | host: Homo sapiens | study: EMG produced TPA metagenomics assembly of... | reverse complement strand
CCTGGGCAAACTCCGTCCGCTCTCTTCCGGACATCTCCCTGGCTTACGATATGACGGTTCCCAGTTGCTGCGGATTTCTTTTTCACACAGCATACATGACCCGTGGAAATCAAATTTTTTCACTTTTTTCCACGTTATGTTCATAAATGGCCTGCTTTGCCTGTTGTCCAAGGCTTTTTTTCCTGAAGAAACGGTGTCACGACATGCATCGCCTTTTGCTTTTACGCCAAGGCTTGCTCCAGCTTCCGTAATTCTTTTCTGTTTGTTCTGCATATTCTGCAGGTGACGTTTTTGCCTCGTTTGTCATCGGCTGCTTGACAACCACTTTTTTCTCCGTTTTGCTCTTCAATCGTGGTAGCAATGGAGAAATGACGGTCGCGGTCGGTGCTCATCTTCGCATAAAGCACTTTTTTATCAGCACGGATCTGATTTCTGCTCATCTCGATCAGAAAAGAATTGGCAAAATAATCCATTCTGCCATCCTGCTGAATCGTCTCCGCCACCTATCCCTCCCGGAACAGTGCCATGCGGTATTTTGTGAAATTCCAGGTCGGAAGACCATATTTCTGCTCTTTTAAAGACTCATCCGTAAAGACTTCCCGCGGAAACTTGTAATCCGGATACGGATAATAAAAACGGTGATAAGAAAAAACCACAGGCTTCCATCAGACGTTCCCACTCTCCTTTGGAGAATGTCCGCACGGAATGATTGTCCGGATACCCGGCAATGCCGTCAAAATAGCCGTTGGTATGATCTTCCGGTGCACCCGCAAAATACTTGAGTCCAAAGCGGTTCTCGATTGCAATCAGCAGGATCCCCTCCGGCTTGAGCAGCCGTTTGATATTCTTAAGAAACGTCTCGCACGGCTGATCCCCCTCGGTAAAGCCCGGTGCATACTCAAACACGCCATTGAGCACGATGTAATCAAACTGCTCACCGAACACCATATCATTTAAATTGCCGACCCAGATCTCCAGATTCGGCACACGCTCATGCCTTGCCATGTTGATGTCCGCTCTCTGCTTGGAAAGCTCCACCGACACGACCTTTTTCATCCGCTCACAGAGCAGGCCGCTGATCGCCCCGCAGCCGGATCCAATCTCCAGACAGGTCGCATCCTCCTGAAACGGATACCAGTTCAGGATGTTCTCGCGGACTCTGGAAAGATGGTAAAGTACCGGAAACGGAACATTCTCCATACTCTCGTAACTGCCCTGTGTTTTGACGATCTTCAGTATTTCCTTTTCAATATCTCCGTCGGAGTAAAAATTCTCTCCGCTGTAATAATCCAGATTAAACTTTGCCATAATTCCCCCCGCTTCAGGATAGTGTTACTTTTGAATTCATATCGTAATAACCGACGGTATTGCGGTCTGAGATCACCGTCAGGCTGCATACATCATACAATCTGTGAAATACCACAAACTCTCCGTTGCGGTAACCGGTACATCCAAGAGAAATCAGATATTCTCCGCCCTGCAGATCCAGTTTCTGCGTGAAGGTGATCTCCTGACTCTCGCCCTCTTTTTTACCTTTGACATCTGCCTTTTCATACATGGTGTTCGTTCCGGTAATCTCAATCCCCTGCAGATTCTTGATCGTAAACGCATAGATCGGCTCTTTGATCTCCTCGTGGAAATCCACCTTCATGCGAACAGAAAAGGTGCTGCCCTTCATCAGGGTATTGGTGATCAGCCCTTTGTCATCGAGGATCGCATAGTCTGTGATCTCCGCAATCTTCTCTCCATACTCGATCAGCTTCGGATTGACCACGACCGAATCCTTCCAGTTTGCACTGACATCCTCGACATCGTTCATCCGGCTGTCTGTCTCCAGTTCAGACGGATCAAACTGATGCACCAGAACCTTCTTATAAATATCAACCGCTTCTTTCGGTGTTCCCTCAAAGATCTTCTCGCCCTGGTTGAGCAGGATCGCACGGTCACAGTATTTTGTGATGCTTCCAAGGTCGTGGCTGACAAACAGGATCGTCTTGCCTTCTTTTTTGAAATCCTCAAATTTGCGGTAACATTTTGCCTGGAAAAAAACGTCTCCGACCGACAGTGCCTCATCCACGATCAGGATCTCCGGATCGATATTGATGGCAACGGCAAATGCCAGCCGCACAAACATACCGCTTGAGTACGATTTGACCGGCTGATTAACAAAATCACCGATGTCCGCAAACTCCAGAATATTGTCCAGTCGCTCATCGATCTCTTCTTTTGTAAATCCAAGCATCGTTCCGTTCAGATAGACATTCTCGATCCCGGTGTATTCCATGTTGAATCCGGCTCCAAGCTCCAGAAGTGCCGAGATACGTCCATCCACGTTCACTTCGCCTCCGGTCGGATTCAGAACACCGGTGATGATCTTCAGGATCGTCGATTTACCGGAACCGTTCGTCCCGATGATGCCGACCGTCTCGCCTTTTCTGATCTCAAAATTAACATGTTTCAACGCATAATGCTCCCTCGCATCCACATGAAATCCAAGCGTCTCCTTCAGACGGTCAGACGGTTTGTTATATAATTTATATACCTTACTCAGGTCTTTTACCTGAATTGCCATTTCACTCATAGATTTCGATTCCTCATAAATTTACAGAACATCCGCAAAATGTATCTTTAACTTCCGGAACAGTCTCGTGCCGATCAGCCAGAACACCAGAGTAAATGCCCAGAAATACAGAGTCATGCCCGGACGCTGCCAGAACCATATCTTGTAAATAAAGGCATCACGATATCCCTGGACAATATAAAACATCGGATTTAATTTCAAGATGGACGCAAGGATGCCGGTAATGCCGAGATCCTCCATCGACCACATGATCGGAGTCATCCAGACTCCCACCTGAAGTGCAATGTTGATCACCTGTGTCAGGTCACGAAAAAAGACGACGACCGAACTGGTCATATAAGTGATCCCGAGCACGAGCACAAAGATACAAAACGTATAATAGATCACCTGGATCGTATAAACAGTCGGATAACATCCCATCGCCGTGTACAGGATCAGAGCAACCAGAATAAAAAACAGGTGTACAAAAACAGCGGATACAACTTTGACCATCGGCAGGATATCAATCCGAAATACCACCTTTTTGACCAGATAATTGTATTCCAGCAGTGCATTCGTTCCGTTGATCAGTCCGTCCTGAAAAAAGAACCAGGGAATCAGTCCGGCGATCAGCCACAGCACGAACGGTACCGGTCTTGGTGATGAACTCCTTATCATACCAAAAACAAACCAGTAAACCATGACCGTCACAACCGGCTGTACAAACGCCCAGACGATCCCCAGGTAGGAACCGGCGTATTTCTTTTTAAAATCATTTTTCGCAAGCTGAAAAATCAGTGTTCTGCCCGCAAAAAGCTCTGCGGGCAGTGACCGGGTTTCTTTCATAGATTCCTTTTCCTCCTAAAGTCCCTCTGCAATTTCCAGTAAATACCGGCCATATGCAGTCTTCAGCAGAGGCTGTGCCAGCTCAACGAGCTGTTCTTTTGTGATAAATCCTCTCTTATATGCAATTTCTTCGATGCAGGAAATATAAAGTCCCTGTCTCTTCTGGAAGGCAGCTACGAAATCTGCCGCATCGAGCAGTGCATCGTGTGTGCCGGTATCCAGCCATGCAAAACCTCTGCCAAGTGTCTCCACCTTCAGGGTTCCTCTCCTTAAATATTCATTGTTGATACTGGTGATCTCGATCTCACCGCGTGCGGAAGGTTTGACATTCTTTGCGATCTCTACCACATCATTATCATAGAAATACAGTCCCGGAACAGCGTAGTTGGACTTCGGATGCTCCGGTTTCTCCTCGATGGAGAGTGCCTTTCCGTTCTCATCAAACTCTACGACACCATATTCTCTCGGGTCACGCACATAATATCCGAAAATAGTCGCTCCCTTTTCAATCTTGGCTGCACGCATCAGAACCTGTGAAAAGCTCTGTCCGTAGAAAATATTGTCACCGAGCACCAGTGCCACACTGTCATCTCCGATGAAATCGGCTCCGATAATAAACGCATCTGCCAGTCCCCGAGGTTTGTCCTGAACAGCATAAGACATCTGAAGCCCCAGCTGCTCACCGGTGCCAAACAATTCTTTAAATACCGGAAGATCACGCTCTGTAGAGATGATCAGGATCTCACGGATCCCTGCCAGCATCAGTGTGGACAACGGATAGTAGATCATCGGCTTATCATAAACCGGCATGATCTGTTTTGAAATCGCTTTGGTCAGCGGGTACAGTCTGGTACCGGAACCGCCTGCTAAAATAATCCCTTTCATATATCGATCCTTTCTTATTTGCGGTACATCTCTTCGTAATATTTCTGATAGTCACCGCTTGTCACATTTGCCATCCAGTCTTCGTGTTCAAAATACCATTTGATCGTTTTCTTGATGCCTTCTGCAAACATCGTCTCCGGATACCAGCCAATCTCAGCTTTGATCTTGTCCGGTGCGATCGCATATCTGCGGTCATGGCCCTTGCGGTCTTCCACATAAGTGATCAGCTCTTCATTGATATGTGCTTTTCTCGGGTCTTCGTCCGGAAGCATCTCGTTTAACGTATCGAGAATGATATGGATGATCTCGATGTTCTGTTTTTCGTTGTGTCCGCCGATGTTGTATGTCTCAAACAGACGGCCCTGTTCCTGAACCATATCAATGCCCTTTGCATGGTCTTCCACATACAGCCAGTCACGCACATTTTTGCCGTCGCCATAGACCGGAAGCTTTCTGCCGTTTAATGCATTGTTGATGATCAGTGGGATCAGCTTCTCCGGGAACTGATACGGTCCGTAGTTGTTGCTGCAGTTTGTGATATTTGCCGGGAATTTGTAAGTATCCATATAGGCTTTTACCAGCATATCCGAAGATGCCTTGCTTGCAGAATACGGGCTGTGAGGATCATAAGGTGTCGTCTCGTAGAAATATTCCCCCTCGTTTTCCAGAGAGCCGTAAACTTCATCTGTGGATACATGCAAAAATTTCTTATCCGCCTTGAATGTGCCGTCCTCAAGCTCCCAGGCTGCCTTTGCCGCATTGAGCATGACCAGAGTACCAAGCACGTTTGTCTTTACAAAAACTTCCGGGTTGCGGATGCTTCGGTCTACATGGCTCTCTGCTGCGAAATGAACCACACGGTCAATGTCATTTTCATCGAAGATCTTGTTGATCGCCTCGCTGTCGCAGATATCTGCCCTTACAAATGTATAATTGTCACGGTTCTCCACATCTCTTAAATTTTCCAGATTGCCTGCGTAAGTCAGCTTGTCAACGTTGATAATACGGATGTCGTCCCCGTATTTTTTAAACATATAGTGAATATAATTAGAACCAATAAAACCGGCACCTCCGGTTACAAGATAAGTTCTCATGTTCTTTTTTACCTCCATCAGTCAGTTCGTTTCTCTTATTTTTCCATACGGATTCTTTATATTATACCATCTGGGGCAACAATATTCAACCGGAAAACTCCTTTTGGCAAAGCTTCCAATAAAGCCTTGCTTTTTCCTTTGCTTTTCAGACATTCTATGATATAATATAGCTACTGTTATCGTAAAAAAGACTTGAGAGGAGCATTATTTATGAAAGAAACAACACTTGTTATCCTGGCAGCAGGCATCGGAAGCCGTTTTGGCGGCGGCATCAAACAGTTGGCACCGGTCGGACCTTCCGGTGAGATCATCATGGACTATTCTATCTATGATGCCTTAAAAGCAGGATTCAATAAAATCGTATTTATCATCCGCAAGGATATCGAAGAGGACTTCAGACGCATCATCGGGGATCGCATCTCTGAAATCGCAGATGTATCTTATGCCTTTCAGGATCTGTCCGCTCTGCCGGATGGTTTTTCCGTTCCGGACGGCCGCACCAAACCATGGGGCACCGGCCAGGCTCTTCTGTGCTGCAAGGGCGTGATCGACACACCGTTTGCTGTCATCAATGCAGACGATTACTATGGAAAAGAAGGTTTTAAAAAAGTGCATGATTTCCTGGTAGAGGAGCACAGCCAGGATGACCTGCTGCATTTTTGCATGGCAGGCTTTATCCTCGGAAATACCTTAAGTGAGAACGGCGGCGTCACACGCGGCATCTGTCAGGTAGATGACAGAGAACTTTTAACTTCCATCGTTGAGACCCACGATATCACCAAAACAGCAGACGGTGCCGGTGTTCCGGATGGAAACGGCGGTTTTGCACCGCTTGATACAAACAGTCATGTTTCCATGAATATGTGGGGATTTACACCGGAAATCCTCGATTATCTGGATCAGGATTTCGCATCGTTCCTTTCTGCCCAGAAAGAAGGCGATCTCAAATGCGAATATCTGATCCCGACCGTTGTCGATGATATGCTGAAAAAACAACTTGCTGATGTGCAGGTACTGGAGACACGTGACCGCTGGTTCGGTGTCACTTACGCCGAGGACAAGGCTTATGTCACAGACTCCATCCAGGCACTCGTAAAAGGAGGGATCTACCCTGAAAAACTGTTCCAGTAAACGGACTTCTCTTTTCCTGCATGGATTTCTGCTGACCCTTGGCATCACATTTGCCCCGGTCAGCGTCCACGCCGGGGAAGCTCTCCTACACCCACAACTTCCGGCTGTTCCGGTTTATGAATTTCCCTCCGATACTTCAGCGGAAGGTGATCTGCAGACAGATACTCTGGAAAACAACGCAAAAAGAGCGACGGTACTGCCCTCCAGATACAATGCGGCAGAGCATGATCTGGTGACACCGGTCAAAGATCAGAATCCCTACGGAACCTGCTGGGCATTCTCCGCCCTTTCCGCCTGCGAGACGAGCATGATCAGAAAAGGACTGCAAGATACCAGCTTTGATTTGTCCGAATTCCATTTCGCCTACTTTTTCTTTCACACTCAGGAAGACGCTCTTGGTGGTACCGCCGGTGATTGTACCCTTCTTGCAGACCCGGATTACATGGATGTCGGCGGTGCAGATGCCTGTACGATGTTTGCACTCTCCAAATGGACCGGAGCTGCTGCGGAATCCCTTGCCCCTTATCCATATGAACAGCTTTTATATCCCATCTTCAAGCCTGGCTTACCAGGATGTCGGCCACCTTCAGAATGTCCGCTATGTAAACGGTTCTGACACTGCCAGTATCAAACGTCTGATCCTGCAGTACGGTTCGGTATCCGTCCCGCTCTGTGTAAACCTGAAAAAATATTATTCAAAGTCTACCGGTGCTTATTACTGCAACAACAACACCGGAACAAACCATCAGCTCACGATCGTCGGCTGGGATGATGATTATTCGACGGCAAATTTCACAAGTGGCATACGTCCGAGCAAAAAAGGTGCCTGGATTGCAAAAAAACAGCTACGGCGAAGATTTCGGCAATGATGGCTATATTTATATTTCCTATCAGGACAACAGCCTGAACCACCAGAAGAAATCAACCGCTGATTCGGATTCTCTGGTATTCGCCTATGATATGGAAAACAGCGATAATTATTCCCATAATTATCAATATGACGGTTCCGCTTCCTGTACATACATGCCAATCCCATCCGGAAGTTCCCTTTCCAATGTTTTTACTGTAAGTGGAAATCCGAACGGACAGGAAAAATTGAAAGCCGTTTCCTTTGCCCTGGCATCTGAAAATATCCAGTATGCGATCCAGATCTACAAAAATCCAACAGCCGGTGACCCAACAAGCGGCATCGCAGTCCTCGACCGTGCACAGAGCGGCGTGACCACTTACTGCGGTTATTATACGATTCCTTTAAATACAGAGATCGTCTTCAATCAGGGTGACCGATTTTCCGTTGTGATCTCCTTTGCATCGCCGACCAACCAGACACTGTATGCCTTTATCGACAAAAGCAGCTCTCTGGAATCCCTGCATTTCGTTTCCAGAGCTGAGATTGGCCAGAGCTACTACCGCACAAAAGCCAATGGCTGGATGGATATCAGTTATCAGCAGATCAATAACCGCATCAAAGCATTTACGGAAAATACAACGGAAGCTGCCACCGAGATTCTGGCAAATGTCTCTGCTCTTCCAAAATCCTCGATCCGCAAGATAAAAAGCAGTCGCTGCTCTTCTTTACGGCTTTCCTGGAATGCGGTACAGTATGCAGACGGCTATCAGATTTTTCCGCAGCACTTCCAGAAAGAAAGGCTACACACTGATCGCTGACACGAAAAAGACTTCTTATTCCGACAATACTGTCGTTCCCGGCAGGAAATACTACTACCGGATACGTGCCTATGTCAGAAGCCGCTACAACGATATTGTATACAGTCCTTATTCCCAGGTGAAAAATCAGACACTGAAGCCGGAAAAAGCACAGATACGCTCCCTGAAAAAAAAGAGCAGCAAAACCTACCTTCTGAGCTGGAGAAAAGTCCCCGGTGCGGATGGCTATGAAGTTTTCCGGCAGATTTCCGGCAAAAAATGGAAACTGTTCAAACGTATCAAACGAACCGGCACCCTGAAACTGAAACTTTCTCTCGCTTCAAAAAAAGACTGCTTCTACCGGGTACGTGCCTATAAAAAAACAGCTAAGGAAAACATTTACGGTCCTTTCTCAAAAAAAGTAAAAATTTCTGCAAAATAAAGCCGAAAACAAAAGCCTCCGCCCATCCTATGATGAGCGGAGGCTTTTTCTATCTTATCCTTTTCACACACTCCTACAGAATGGATTTCCCAGGTCCATCCTGCATCTCTGTAATTATCTCTAATTACAATACTTATTAAAACACTTGCTTTAAATGATACTCGTCATCTACCAGCAGCATATCGGCCTCTTTTCCGACACTGATAGAACCGACTCTGTCATAGACACCTATGCTCTTTGCCGGATTTCTTGTTGCTGCAAAAATCGCATCTGCTTCCGGAATATCGAAAGACATTGCAATCTTCATGCAGTCGTACAGGCAGGTTGCGGATCCTGCGATGGTTCCGTCTGCCAGTGTTGCTTTACGGTCTTTCATAAATACTTTCTGACCGCCCAGTTCATATTCTCCATTTTCCATACCGCATGCCATCATGGAATCACTGATCAGAACGATACGTTCCGGTCCGAACATACGGAATGCTGCACGGATCGCACTGCCATGAATGTGCAGACCATCACTGATCAGCTCGGCATATACATGATCGTTGTCTGCAGCTGCTCCGATAACACCCGGTGCTCTGTGATTTAATGGCGGCATTGCATTGTACAGATGTGTTACATGATCTGCACCGGCCTCAAATGCTGCCTTTGCAGTATCATAATCTGCGGTTGTATGTCCAACAGAAATATGCACTTCATCTTTGAGTTCCTTAATAAATTCTACGGAACCTTCCATCTCCGGTGCCAGAGTCACCAGTTTGATCAGTCCGCCGCTTGCCTGCTGGCATGCACGGAACGTCTCTGCGGACGGTGCCTGAATATAAGCACCATTCTGTGCTCCCTTTTTCTCCGGTGCGATAAATGGTCCTTCCATATTGATACCAATGACACGTGCTCCGTCTGCGATGCCGTCTGCTTCTTTTGCAGTCGCAAAAATATCAACCAGCATCTCTTTGGAAAGTGTCATGGATGTCGGGCAGTAAGAAGTGATACCATGTGCTTTTTCAAAACGTAAAATCTCTTTTACGCCTTCTACGTCGCAGTCACAGAAATCATGACCGCATGCACCATGGCTGTGTACATCCACAAGACCAGGAATCAGTTTGTATCCGTTTGCGTCTACCACCGTCTTATCGCTTACTTCTGCTTCCGTTGCCACGATCTTATGATCTTCTACAAAAACATCTTTTACCTGAAATGTTCCGTCTTCACAAAAAACGGATGCACCTTTAATGATCATTTAGATCACTCCCTTCTCTCTGCACAGGGACAGTGCTTCTTCATCTGCAATTACGATCACATCGTTATGAAGCTGCAGTACAGAAGCCGGTACGCCAGGTACGATCGGTCCGAAGAAGGACTCATAAACTGCCTTTGCTTTGTTCTTTCCGCTTGCCAGCAGCAGAACTTTCTTGGCTGACATGATGTTCTTGACGCCCATGGTGTATGCATATTTCGGCACATCATCCATAGTTTCAAAAAATCTTGCGTTTGCTTTGATGGTATCTTCTTTCAGTGCTACACAGTGTGTCAGACTCTCGAAAGCTGAACCCGGCTCGTTAAATCCGATGTGTCCGTTTCCGCCGATACCAAGCAGCTGCAGGTCGATGCCGCCAACGCTGTCGATGATCGCATTGTATTTTGCACATGCAACTTTGCTGTCCGGTTCTGTTCCATCCGGTACAAAGGTACGTGCCTTGTCGATATTTACATGATCAAACAGATTTTTGTTCATGAAATAACGGTAGCTCTGATCATTGTCTCCGGAAAGTCCTTTGTATTCGTCCAGGTTTACAGAAGTTACCTGTGAAAAATCGATGTCACCTTTGTTGTACCATTCAACCAGCTGTTCGTATGCACCTACCGGTGTAGAACCTGTTGCCAGACCTAAAACAGCGTTTGGTTTCATGATAACCTGGGCAGAAATAATATTTGCTGCCTTTCTGCTCATATCCTTATAATCTTTTGCCTGATATAAAACCATATCCCTCTTCCTTTCTGATTTCAGGTTTATTCCACTTCCGCTTTTGCAAAAAAGACCGGAAGATGGAAGTTTGGCTTCTCACTGTCAATTGGTGAAAAGCTGATATAATGTTCAACAGCCGGATCTTCTGAAATTTTATAAAAATTACAGTATATCTCCTTGCCGCTGCCATCCGGTAAATAATCGCAGACTTCCTTCAGAAACTTCTCCGGAATGAGCAGGCTCATTGTCCAGTGATCCTTTTCAATCACGGAATTTACGCCTGTTTCCTTATAAATTTCATCGGAAAGGAACTGTCTTCCTTGTCTGCCAAAGCCATATTTTGCATACATGGCTCCGTTTGCATTCACTTCAAAGTTCAGATACATATCATTGTTGGTAAGTTCCTTTCCTTTTTCTGCGAATGCCAGAAACACTTCCACTGCACTGTCTTTGCAGACCATTTCGTGATGCTCTGTGCATCTTGCAAGCGGATCTTGCTCCTCTGTGCAAATCTGCACATAGAGTCCTTCCCCCTTCAGATAGCCCATATAACCACAGGCTTTCGGAGGTGTGATCGCATGATGCCACTGCACATGGTCGATCTCAAAACGATTGCAGTTCACAATCTCTTCTTTCGAAGAAATCGTCTTAATCTTATATTCCAATGTATGTCCTCCTTCTAACGGCACGAGTACCAAAAGGGGGACACCCACTACGGCGTCCCCCTTGCAGGTCAGATTTCAGACCATTATATCAAGCTATTATTTGCACAGTTTCTTGAACTCGTCAGCTACGAACTGAACCTGAGTTCCGATGATAACCTGTACACTTGTTTTGCCTGGGCGAATCACACCAGCTGCTCCAGCTGCTTTGATTGCTTTTTCGTTTACTTTTGTAGTATCTTTCACTTCCAGACGAAGTCTTGTGATGCAGTTGTCGATAGAAGTAATGTTTTCTTTACCGCCGCATCCAGCCAGAACTGCTTTTGCAACTTCTGTGTAGTTGTTGTTAGACAGTTTGATGCTCTTTTCAGATTCGTCGATATCATCATCTTCACGTCCCGGTGTTTTCAGGTCGAATTTTGTGATTGCGAAACGGAATACTACGTAGAATACTACAAATGCTGCAATACCCAGAGGGATGATCAGCCATGTCTTAGCTGCTGCCGGAAGGGAAGCAGAGAAGATCAGGTCAGTTAAACCAGCGGAGAAACTGAATCCGGCTCTGAATCCAAGTACAACTGTGATTACTGTGAAGATAGCGTACAGCAGAGCGTATACTACATACAGTCCAGGAGCCAGGAACATGAAACCAAATTCGAACGGCTCAGTTACACCACAAACAAATGCTGCGATTGCTGCGGAAGAAAGAAGACCGATTGCAACTTTTTTCTTGTTTGATTTTGCTGTATGAACCATAGCCAGAGCAGCACCCGGGATACCAAACATCATACATGGGAAGAATCCTGACATGTACATACCAAGGCTCCATGAAACATCTGCAGATGTTTCACCAGCCCAGAAGTGAGACAGGTCACCAAGACCGATGGTATCAAACCAGAATACGTTGTTCAGTGCGTGATGCAGACCGAACGGGATCAGCAGACGGTTGAAGAATGCGTAGATACCAGCACCTACAGCTCCCATCTTTGCGATACCTTCGCCCAGTGCAACCAGAACGCCAAACAGTACCGGCCATACGAACAGCAGAACTACGGATACAATGATAGAAACAACACCTGCTACGATAGCTACGCAACGTTTGCCGCTGAAGAATGACAGCCAATCCGGCAGCTTTGTTCCTTTGAATTTATTGTAGCAGGAAGAACCGATCACACCGGCGATGATACCGATGAACGGGTTCGCAATTTTGCTGAATGCAATGTAAGCAGTTGTACCTTCTTCAAGAGTTTTGATAACAGATACAGCACCTACAGACAGCAGAGTTGTCAGCATCAGCCAAGAAGCCAGAGCTGCAAGTCCACCTGTACCGTCGTTGTCTTCGGACATACCAACACCGATACCGATTGCAAACAGGATAGCCATGTTATCGATCAGAGCTCCACCTGCTTTCACTAAATAGAAACCAATCTGCTGTACAATACCTACTACGTCACCACCCTGCATGGTAGATGGGCAAAGAGCATATCCAAGACCCATCAGGATACCACAGATAGGAAGGCAAGCAACAGGTAACATCAAAGCTTTACCTAATTTCTGTAAGAATTTCATCATAATTACTTTTTTCCTCCTTCTCTTACTTAATGAGAATCCTCCTCCAGCTCTTTTTCCGGCTGGATTCTGCGGATATGTACGGCCAGATAAGCCGTCTCCTCATCTGTAATTTCGTGATCATAGCGCATTTTTATATAATGCGCAATCTTCTCGCTGCACGCATATTCAACCGGGTACATTCCGGCGATCACTTTTCCGAAACCGTTATCATCATCCCCGAGCATCTGCCCCGTAAAAATGCGCTGTCCAAGAAATTTCAGATGAGTGATGAATCTGGCGTAATGAAGGCTTTCTTCCTGCAGTTCAATATTCAGATATTCACTGACGATATTGACCACGTCGCGAATGAGACAGGTGATGTTCATCGTATTGCGTACACCGGTGTCATATTCCGCATTTACGATATGAAGTGCGACGGATGCGGCCTCATCCTCATTCAACTCCACATCAAGCTTCTCCCTGACCTTGCGGATTGCATACTTTCCAACGCCAAACTCGATCGGATAAAAGGTCTTCACCTCAACCTTGAGCGGGTTGTCAAACTGCATTCCTTTCTTATACCGTTCAATTGCGAAACTGATATGATCTGTCAGAGTCAGATAAATACTCTGGTGTAACTTCAGCCCGATATTGTTCTTGGCATAAGTGATAATCTGGTCGGATAACTTGAGATATTCCACCGGAAGCCTCTCCACCAGCCTGGCGAACTGCCCGGCTGACTTCTTATCCTCCAGTCGGAACGTCTTCTCAATCTGCTCCTCATTCACAATCTGTCCCGGCTTTGCATGGAAACCGATACCTTTTCCCATGATGACGACTTCCTCGGCGTCTTTGTCCAAAGCACTTACTACATTGTTATTAATAACTTTGATGATTTTCATAGTAATAACGTGTCTCCCAAACAAAAAGACCCAAAGAATCCAGAATCCTTCTCCTCTGAAACTTTGGGTCTTGCCTGCATCACCAGTAACAATCCTGTCATAACTACCAAATTCTTTAATTGCATCTCTACTATAGCAGTAAATTTGAACAATGTCAATGCTTTTTTAATCTTTTGTTTATGGATTGTTTATAATTTTTATTTTTCTAAAAATGTTTTCTGTAATGCAGTGATTCCTCTAGTTTCCAATACATTTCCTGACTGCTTTTCCTTTTCCCGTTCCTATGATCACATGATGCCTGCGAATTGCTCCGTTGCAAAGTAACTCCCGCAATCTATGCTCCGCTTCGTTCTGCACGAAACGAGTGCCTGTAAACATTCGGAATCCGTATATTTACTGCATAAACAGCTACTTCCTCATGGATTCAAGAATCTCTCTTGCCACGTAAACTCCGCTTGCGGATGCATGGGAAAGGGAATGTGTCACCCCACTGCCGTCTCCGATGATATAGAGACCTTTGTGGATACTTTCAAGATGCTCATCAAGCTGTACTTCCATATTATAAAATTTCACTTCCACACCATAGAGCAGTGTGTCATCGTTTGCCGTTCCCGGTGCGATCTTGTCCAGTGCATAGATCATCTCAATGATGCCATCCAGGATACGCTTCGGCAGCACCAGACTTAAATCTCCCGGTGTTGCAGAAAGTGTCGGTCTTACAATGCCCTCTTCCACTCTCTTGACGGTACTTCTTCTTCCGCGTACCAGATCACCGAACCGCTGGACCATAACACCGCCGCCGAGCATATTGGAAAGTCTGGCAATGCTCTCGCCGTATCCGTTGCTGTCCTTGAACGGCTCGGAAAAATGCTTGGATACAAGCAGTGCGAAGTTGGTATTTTCGGTCTGTTTGGTCGGATCTTCGTAGCTGTGTCCGTTTACGGTCACGATGCCGTTTGTATTTTCACTTACCACGATGCCATATGGATTCATGCAGAACGTACGCACATTGTCCTCGAACTGTTTTGTACGGTAAACAATCTTGCTCTCGTAAAGCTCATCGGTCAGATGGGAAAAGATCACAGCCGGAAGCTCCACACGGACACCTAAGTCCACACGGTTGGAACTGGTCGGGATGCCCATCTCTTCACAGACCTTTTCCATCCATTTGCTTCCGCTTCGTCCGACAGAAACCACACATTTTCCGCATGCATAATTTTCCTCTTCACAGATGACCTGATAGCCATCTTCCCTCTTTTCGATATGCTGCACCGGCGTGTCAAAATAAAAATCTGCCCGGTCTTTGAGCCATGCATACATATTCTGCAGCACAATGTAATTGACATCGGTTCCCAGATGTCTTACGGATGCATTCAAAAGCTGCAGACGGTTCTGCAGACAAAGTTTTTTGAATTTCGTTCCGGCTGTTGAATACAGTCTGGTGCCTTCACCGCCGTACTCCATGTTAATCTCATCGACATACTGCATCAGCTCCAGAGCTTTCTCTTTGCCGATGTATTCATAAAGTGTGCCGCCAAAATCATTGGTAATATTATATTTACCATCGGAAAATGCTCCCGCACCGCCGAATCCGCTCATGATCGAACAGCTCTTGCAGTGAATGCAGCTTTTGATCTTCTTGCCATCAATCGGACATTTTCTTTTTTCCAGTGCATGTCCTTCCTCAAAAATGGCGATCTTCAAATTTTCGTTATTTTTCAGAAGCTCGTACGCGGAAAAAATGCCTCCCGGACCTGCTCCGATAATGATTACGTCATATTTTTTTCATACTGTTTCCTCCAGATTGTACTTTTAAAATATGGTGTTGAGGTCAAAACCTATCAACTTATGAGCAAGCTCATGTGGATTTTGACCTTTTGCCCCTGGTATCATACATAATTCTCTACGATCTTCATGATCTTCTTCATGGTTTTCAGGGTATCTTTTATTTTTTCATGTTCCATACTGTGTCCGACATCCGGAAAACAATACCATAAAACCTCATGTTTTTTACAGAATTTTTTTAACTTTTTTCCGTTCCAGATAACGATCCAGCTCCCCGCTTATCACAATACAGTTTTCCTTTCGCATGTACGGAAAGGTCTGCTCAAGCGGTGTCATAAAGATATGACGGATCGTTCCCGGTTTTACACGTTTTTCCTTTTCCAGTGCATCCGCAAGCCATCCTGCAGATACCGTTCCCAGACTTTTTGACACAAAAAGAATCTCATCGTACGAAGCAAGATCTTTTTCTTTGATCCGCCCACGCACATAAGAAAGCGTCTGTCTGATATTCTCTTCGATGGTGATCATGTCTTTTTTGTCCCGGTATTCCGAATAGTGCATCAGCAGTGTATCGTATCCCTTTTCCCGGCAGATCGACTCTGCATAATAAAGCAGCGGGCAGTCTACGCCATAGCGTCTCCCCGGAAAAAATACGGCCAGTTTCTTTTTCATTTTGCAATGCTCCCTGTCACGTTCTCAAATTATGCATTTTATTCTATCATAGAATCTGCTGTTTTTCAAACCAGATTCGTGTAGAAAGAAGAAAAAATCCACGGCAGTTGTTTTCTGCCACAGATCTTCTGTTCTTTCAAAGGCTTCTGAGATATTGATTTCTTTATGCCTGTACCTCTTTTATCACATTCATAAATGCCTGCATCTGCGGCGAAATCCATTTATCTCTGTGATATAAGAGCTGTTTCCATATATCAAGCTGAAAATCTTTCACATCCAGCCGCACCAGTCTTTTTTCCTGTACGGCCTTTTCTGTCACATAATCCGGCAGAAGCGAGATTGCGGAAGCGTTCTTTTCCAACATCCGGCAGATCAGTTCTGTATTTCCCACCTCAAAAACCGGCTGGATCTCCAGGGAACGGCTCGCCAGATATTCACTTAACATCCTGCGGTAGCTCATTTCTTTTTCCGTGAGGATAAACGGCTGGCAGATCAGTTCCTGCAACAGAACCTGCTTCTTTCCGTTCAAGCTATTCTGATATCCTGTCACAAAATGCACTGCTTCCTGGCTCTCTGTGACGATCACATAATCACTGTGGTAAATGTGACGGTCCAGCGTGTATACAAAATCCACCTGATTCTGATTCAAAAGTCGGAACATCTCATCCGTGCCGGCGATCACGATCTTCATCGTAACCTCCGGGTACTTCCGCTGCAAAAGAACAAACAGTTTTTCTGCAATTTCCTCGCACAGCGAATCCGACATGGCGATCCGCAGATGTCCACGCACTTCCTGCTTTGGCTGCACCATCTCCTGCATCTCACCGGCAAGCTGCTTCATGCGATGGGCGTAACGCAGGATTTCCTTGCCCCGGTCTGTCAGTGTCACTGTGCGGTTGATCCGCTCAAAAAGAACGGTGCCAAGCTCCTCCTCCAACTGCCGGATCTGAAATGAGACCGTAGACTGTGAGTAGCCCAAAGCATCGGCGGCTTTGTGAAACTGCCAAGTTCGGCAGTGTAAATAAAGGTGTTGATGTTTTTCATATCCATGATCGGCTCTCCTTGTATCAAAAGGCGGAACAATATTTTTTCCACTGTCACTGATTAATCGGTTTTTTCGATGGTTTAAATCATTATCATTCATTTTACAAATCTATATAAGTGAAGTATACTATATTTCACCACAAGATGCTACCATTATTAGTCATTTTGACAACAGTTTAAGAATATCAGAGGAGCAATGGAATTCCGCTGCTGATACTAATTTGTTGCTCGCCGCCTGCAGAGGCGACATCATTTCATATCTGATTCAGGCATCTAAGATTTTACAGGGGGATTTTTATTATGAATATCATTACCGCAGTCTACAATTTTTTATGGGGTGATCTGATCACGCTGCCGCTTCCGGGCGGCAGTTCGATCGGCATCTCACTTCTGGTGCTTCTTCTGGTTCCGGCAGGGATCTATTTTACAATCCGCACCAGGTTTGTCCTGATCCGCAGGTTTCCGCATATGATCCAGATCGCCATGGAGAAAAACGAACATTCTCAGGCGGGCAGTATTTCCGGATTTCAGGCTCTCATTGTTGCCACTGCCACCCGTGTCGGCATGGGCAATCTGGTCGGCGTTGTCGCTGCTATTTCTGCCGGCGGTGCCGGTGCGGTATTCTGGATGTGGCTTCTTGCTCTGCTTGGCTCCTCCACTGCTTTTGCAGAGGGCACACTGGCTCAGATCTACCGCCAGAAGGATCCGCTCTACGGCGGCTACCGCGGCGGTCCGGCCTACTACATCCACGATTTTATGACAAAGAAAAAAACGAAAAAGCAGAACAGACCGGCAAAAGAGAAACGTTACAGCCTGATTGCGGTTCTGTTTGCGATCTCCGGCCTGATCTGCTGGTGCGGCATCAGTCAGGTTATCAGCAACTCCGTAAGTTCCGCCATGAAGAATGCATTTCACATTCCGCCGCTGTACACCACGATCTTCCTCGTCGTTGTGGCTGCGATCGTTGTTCTTCGCAAAAATGCCACCGTTCACGTCCTGGATGTCGTTGTTCCAATCATGGCCGGCTGTTATCTCCTGATCACACTGTTTGTCATCATCAAAAATATCGGTGCACTCCCTTCTGTGTTCCAGCGGATTTTTGAAGAAGCTTTTGGTCTTCGTCAGGTGGCTGCCGGTGGATTCGGTGCCGTGCTGATGAACGGGATCAAACGCGGTCTGTTTTCGAATGAGGCCGGAAGCGGATCTGCTCCATGTGCTGCCGCTGCCGCTGATGTCAGCCATCCGGCAAAGGCAGGTCTGATGCAGGCATTCGGTGTCTTTATCGATACCATCCTGATCTGTACCTGTTCTGCACTGCTGATGCTGCTGGCTCCGGCCGATAAAATTGCCGGACTTCAGGGTATGGATCTGCTTCAGAGTGCCATGCAGTATCACCTGGGAGAATTCGGTGTCATCTTTATCGCCGTGATCCTGTTTCTGTTCAGCTTTTCAACGTTTATCGGCATTCTGTTCTATGCACGTTCCAACGTTGCCTACCTGTTCGGGGACAACTGGCTGTCACAGACCGCCTACAAAATCCTGGCACTTGTCATGCTGTTTATCGGCGGACTTGCCGCCTATACCTTTGTCTGGGATCTCGGGGATGTCGGCATCGGACTGATGACCATCTTCAATATGATCGCACTGATTCCACTGTCCGGACAGGCGATCGATTCCTTAAAAGATTACGAACGCAAAGAAAAATAATGCCGCATCATCTTTAATATGGAGATTTGAACTATGAAAGACGAAAAATATCTGGAACTGCTTGCGGAAAAATATCCGACGGAGCAGGCTGTATGTCGGGAGATCATCAATCTGAAAGCAATTCTGGGTCTTCCAAAAGGCACGGAGCATTTTATGAGCGACTTGCATGGAGAATATGAAGCTTTCTGCCATATTTTGAATAACTGTTCCGGTGTGATCCGTGAGAAAGTGGATCTGCTTTTCGAGGAAACGCTCTCGGATATCGACCGGGAAGAAATCTGCACGCTGATCTACTATCCAGTCGAAAAGCTGGAGATGATGAAAAAAGAGAGCCGCAACAACGAAGAATGGTACCGTGTGATCCTCGGCGAGCTGATCGAGATTGCCCGCCTTCTCTCCTCCAAATATACGCGTTCCAAAGTGCGTAAAGCGATGCCGGATGAGTACGCTTATATTCTGGATGAACTGATCCATGTGCAGAAGGATGAGGACGACAATCAGGTTGCCTATCATCAGAATATCATCGATACTTTGCTGGAACTTGACAGTGCCGATGCATTTATCGAAGTGCTCGCCGCCCTGATCAAACGCCTCGCCGTCGATCACCTGCACATTGTCGGAGACATTTTTGACCGCGGACCATGTGCCGACCGGATCATGGATCTTCTGATGAATTATCACTCTCTGGACATTGAATGGGGAAATCACGACATTCTCTGGATGGGTGCCGCTGCCGGAAGTGAGGCATGTATCGCTACCGTCATAAGAAACAATTTAAAATATCATAACATCCGCATTCTGGAAAACAGCTACGGTATCAGCCTGCGTGATCTGACGCTGTTTGCTGAAAAGCTTTATCCGGATACAGAGCCGATGGAAGCGGCATTAAAGGCCATTTCTGTCCTTTTATTCAAACTGGAAGGGCAGGTGATTCTTCGAAACCCGGATTATCAGATGACTGACAAACTGCTGCTCCACCAGGTCAACGTTCAAAATCACACCGTCTGCATCGCTGGCACAGACTACGAGATCTGCGAAGAAACTTTTCCGACGGTTTCCTTTGATCCTTCCAACCTGGAAGTTTCTTACGAACTGACCGCCGAAGAAAAGCAGATAATGGAAGGGCTTCGCATGGCATTTGTCGGCAGTGTCCGTCTGCGTCAGCATATGGATTTTCTCTATCAGAAAGGCAGCATGTACCGTATTTTTAATGGAAATCTGCTCTTCCACGGCTGTGTACCTCTCGATGAAAGCGGAAATCTTGAAGGTGTTGTATTCCACCAGAAACGTTACCGCGGACGTGATTATCTGGATTATGCCGAGCGGATTGCCAGACGTGCCTGGTCTAAAGATGCCACACAAAAAGAACTGGATTTTATGTGGTATCTCTGGTGCGGCAGAAAATCACCGTTGTCCGGCAGAAATATCAAAACGTTTGAGCGTACTTATGTAAAAGATGAAAGTACCTGGCATGAGGCATCCAACCCTTATTATCAGTACTACGAGCAGGAAAAAATCTGCAATATGATCCTTCATGAATTTAATCTTTATTCTGATCGGTCACATATCATCAATGGACACACCCCGGTACGCACTTCCAGAGGGGAACACCCGGTACGTGCAAACGGCCGTCTGATGGTGATCGACGGCGGATTCTGCAAAAGCTATCACAAAACAACCGGTATCGCCGGATACACGCTGATCTTCAATTCGCACGGTATCCGCATCAAATCCCACCAGCCATTCCAGAGCGTCTATGCCGCACTGACCGAAAATAAAGACATCGAATCCAGATCTGAACTGGTCGAAACGGAGCGAGAACGGCTGATGGTACGCAACACCGACACCGGAAAAAAGATTCTGGAAGATATTAAAGGATTGAAAATGCTGCTTCAGGCTTACCGTGAAGGCACAATGGAAT
>ENA-OPZZ01000905-OPZZ01000905.1-human-gut-metagenome-genome-assembly--contig:-NODE-905-length-20815-cov-6.139259_pt1 | contig 20815 bp, 21 predicted proteins | sample MGYA00242487_ERZ504511 | MGnify/ENA primary metagenome ERZ504511 (study PRJEB26092, sample SAMD00036241) | human gut metagenome | host: Homo sapiens | study: EMG produced TPA metagenomics assembly of... | reverse complement strand
AGGGTTTTCGGGTGTTTTGTAATTTGCTCGTAAAATGCAGACTGTGGCAAATCAGAGCATAGTTTTGCAAGTTATTACTACCTGTTAGTAGTAGAAATGGTAGTAAAACGGGATGGGGTTACTACTAAAGAATTTTATGACAATCATAATAGCAAATCTGCTATAAGAATTGCATGATCAGGATATCCCGATAAATAATTCCAATCCGACAAGTCTTCTCCATTTATATACTTTTCATCCCTAAACACGAAACACCTATCATAGACTTCATTATCTATTTCACAATTTTTTGTCACAAAATGATCTTCTGCAAATTCATATTCTTCTCCTCTTATTGATTTTTTTTCTTTAATACTTTGACCTTTAGGAGTATAAATTTTATATTCTTGATTATCACATAATATTCTACCAATATTCCAGTCTTTTAACTCTGTTCTTCTTCGATAATTATTAAAATCACCGCCCATAATTACTCTAGCAAACTTTTCCAATTGTTTGTATACATATTGCATTTGTTTATATCTCTTATTTGCTTGTTTCTGATATGCTTTCTTTTTTTCGTCTTCCGTTCCTTTTACAGGAATATTCTCCGCCATTGTAATTCTAACGCCAGCAACAACTAATTCCTGTCTGGTTTTCTTTTCAATTAAATCCACCAACAAAAAATTGGGTTTGTTATTTTCGAAAGTGACAACAGAATACATACACTTGTCAAGGCACAGATCAAATAATTCTCTTCGCCATGCTATTAGTATCTCATTCTGCTTATTTTTTGTGTTTTTTGTCTTTTCTTTAGGATAGTAATCGTAATTTCTCTCATCAAATACTTTTTTAAAAAACTCCGATGCATTTTCACAAAATGAAAATTCTGTAAGAATAAGTATATCAGGATTTTGGATTATAATCTCTTTCATTAACAAGTTCGGAAGTTTATTTGTTCCATTTTTATTGGTTGCTTGATTAATATTCCATTCCATTACTTTATACCTGTATTTTGACTTTGTTATCGAATTCTTCCAATCAACCAATATTTTTCTTATATTTTTTAATTCATCACTCTCCTTATTAGTAAGCATTAATTCTGTAAATATACTTGCCATTCCTGGCAAATCAACATTCTCTTCCTCTAAAGTTGTATCATTTTCAATCTTTATTCTTTTTTGTTTCAATTTTTCTAGATAATTTGCTTGTAAAAGTTGAATTAAATACTGTGTTTGCAGTATCTTTATAGAATCTTTTAACTGAACTAAGATGTCTTCTTTCACCGTTTCAAGCATCTGCGCAGTATCATCACTATACTTCGCTTGCATGCCTGTAAAAATAGGTGCATCTTCCTCTTTTCTCAAATCAAAAAGTATTCTATGAATACACTTCCAGTCACTTACTTCTTTAGCAGCATAAACCTCCCTTTCGAAAACTGCAGCTCTAGACATATCCTGCGATGCATCATACTTTTTTTATCAAATATTCGAGTGTACAATGCTTCCAATTACTTTTTATGTTAATCAAATTTTCCATAAGCCCTCCTATGCGGTGTTATATAAATACTAATTATTACCCCCCTAACCATAGCATTATTTCAGTATTACATCAATACCAATTATTACTAGCTGAAAAAATAACGTCCCAGCCATAAAGCCAGAGTGTCACCATTTTTCTATTTTAAACTACTTTAAACATCTTCTGCGACATCGGTTTCTCTTTCTTCTGCTCAACCTCCGCCTGTGCCTTCCTAAACTCTTCCATCCGTTTCAATTCTTCCTCAGCATCATCGAATCCGATATGCGTGTACACATTCATTGTAACCGATATATCCGAATGCCCCATGAGGTACTGCAGCGTCTTTGGATTCATTCCCGATTTTGCCATATTCGAGCAATAGGTGTGTCGGCATACATGAGGTGTAATGTTTGGCATCTGCACCCGGTAAATGTCATTGTATCTACCGACCATATGGTTGAAGCGGTGCTGCCAGTGCATTGCCACAAGTGGCATTCCATTATCATCATAAAATAGAAATCCGCTATATCCGTCTATGGATTTTTCCACTTTTGGTGCATTTCTATCCTTAATGATTGCCTGAAACATCTGTGCCACATCCTCTGTAATCGGCAATACTCTTGTTCCAGCATCCGTTTTTGTGGTTTCTATGATATACCGCATATCCGATGTTCTCTGCAACTGGTGGTCAATATTTACAGTTCTGTTCTCAAGATCAATGTCCTTCAGCGTCAAGCCACAAAATTCCGATATTCGCATTCCCGTATGAAAGAGTATGTACACCACTTCATAATATTTGCAATACACCACATCATCATGCACAAACTTTAGGAACTTTCTCATCTGGTCTTTGGAAATTGCCTCTCTTGTAACTGCATCATTTACCAACACTCCGGCAAGCTGAAATCCGAATGGATTCTTTACCAGAATGTCATCATCCACTGCCATCTGAAAGGCTGGTCGCAGCACTCCCCGGATGGTATGAATGGAACTGTAGCTTTTCCCATCTCCCTGTTGCAATTTTATAAGAAACAGCTTTGCATCGGATGTTTTCACACTTCGTATCGTCTTTTTGCCAAATGTTTCCTTCTCAAGCAATCTCTGTACTGTAACATATCCCTGTTTCGTACTTTGCCTTACTCCGGTCTTTGTTTTCAAATATCGGTCTACCAGTTCACAGACAGTCATCTGTCCGTCCACGATATTTACAAGCATATCCAAATCTGTGTTTACTTGTTTTTCCAACTCACGAAGGGAAAGGCATGGCTTTTTGCCCTTTGGAAGTTTATCCGTAGGCTCCAGTTTCCAACTGTATACAAAATGTGGTTTTCCATCAATGTGATATTTATATTGATATTTTCCATCCGCTCTTACGCTTTCTCCCGGTCTTAATACTCTACGCTTGGAATCCCGCCTTGTCTGTCCTCTTCCTGCCTTTGCCATTATACCCGCCTCCTCAACTCTGGATGGTTACACAGATACCTTTCAAAGGCTACACGAAGAATCAGCTTGCGTTCTCCGTAGTATGCCAGAAACTCTTCCCCATCCGTATTATTCAATAAATCATAAAATTTTCTCCGGCTCAGAACAAAATATTCAATTGCCTCAGAAGGATTCAAAATATCCTTTTCTGCTAAACTTGGTCTTGCCATAAAATCACATTCCTTTCTGCCAAAAGTGGCTGTTTTCAAGGGTTTTCGTGGTCATCCTATGTTCGCTCTTATGCCCTGTAATAGCAACTACTTTCGGCAGATAAAAGGAACTATATTTCTGAAGAACCACTAATAAATTCTTCAAACTTCGGGCGGATGATCAGGAATCTGTTTCCACAGTACACCGCCACTGTTCCAAGGTTGTCCTCTGCAATTCTTCTCAGTTTCTTTATACCAATATTAAAATAAGCTGCTGCCTCCTTGATGGTGAGCATATACTTCTCACTAACAGGAAGCGTTTCGTTGCTTTCTGCATTCATAGTATCTCTCCTTCCGACAAGGTGGTCACACAGCTGACTCCTTTGTACTATTTTTCCTTTTTTGTCATTTTTACTCTGATTCTGTGATATTTGCCCCCAGGGGCGGTCTAAATCTCTGTCACCTTTTATGCCGGGCAACGGTGCCGCCCCTTCACGCACAAAAATTGCGAATTTAAACGGGGTATTAACCCCCAATACAGCTAAATACCATACAAGGGGCATATATCCTATTCAAGATGATAGAAATAAAATCAAACAATTCTATGATTATTTTCCTGCATCTGCCATCTGAATAACCTTGATTGCTTCATTTCTTACAAGTTTTCCGTCAAGGAACTCAAATGCAAGATATCCAATCTGATCATACAGTACAAATTTTTCCAACAATGTTCTTACAGTCACAGGCTTTCTTCCCACAATCCAGTAATAAGAAAAGTCACCAAATGCAATCGGCTTAGTACCTGTTTCGATATCCGGCATATATTCCGAAATAATAACCTGTTTTCCAAGAATTGTATCATTTGTCTGATTCCACAAATAATTGCCATCGATATCCTTCAGCTTTCTGAGTGCAAGTGCCGTCTTATCATTCATAAGCCAGATGCCATTTCTTCTATATTCCTTATCAACACTAAAATATAAAGAAATCACATCATCATAAGTCAGCGTTTCTGCCGTCAGTGCTGTTTTAGCTCCATCTGTATTATGAAGAATACCCGTAGGCTTATCTGCTCCGGTTCCATTAATAAATGCGTTATCCTCGGCTTTTCCAAATGACTTTCCAAGCTTTTGTGTCAGATACTTTTCAATATCAAATCCTGCGTCATTTACAAAATCCTCATCCAATGTAACGATAGATGCCAGCTTATAGCTTTCAATCGTTTTTTCATTGAAATCTCCTGCACTTTCATATACTGGAATTGCAGCTCCCTCCGCTACAAATTCCGCTTTATCCTTACAATCCTTCGCAAAGATTCTATAACCATTTTTATATGCACAAATAACTGTCGCTATCTTTCTGAAATCAGATTCCTTTTCAATTTCATTCATAACCTTTCCGGCTGCAACAGTCGGCATACTGTAAGTTCCTGTACTAATATCCCTACCCTTTGCAAGAATATCCTCTCTCGCCTCTTTGTTTCTCATCGCATTCCAGAACTGAATATCATATTCTGGCTGTGCCGTAATCTGTGTATTGCTAATCATGCTTTTCTCCTCCTTAATTTCTATCACACACAGGACATTTATAAAGTCCAAGTGTATTTAATGTCAGCTGTCTTCCAATCTGTTTCAAATGATTGCCACACTTCGGGCAATGAATTTCATACGCAAATGCCATTTCCTCTGTATGATCATTGCTCGCATGAAGTCTGTACGTTTTCTTTATCTTTCCAGTCTCATCCCGGCTCAGTTCATCCGTCAGATATAAACTGCACATTCTCTGTGCATATTCTTCAGAATAATAGGAATGGGACGCACTCAACACTGTTCCTTCCTTATTCAGTTTTGTTAATGGAAATACCATAGTAAAATTCTCCTTCTTTCTATTGTCTGCACCTGTCACAGGTGTACAGACCAAGTTTATTTGCATCATGGTTTTGAGCCATCTGCCTTAATACTGCACCGCACAGGGGACAGTGAATTTCTATGCTGTCAGTAGCATTCTGGCTCATCGGCTCTTTAGAATAAAGCCTGTAATAATTGGAAATAATCTCCGACAGGTACATTCTACTGTTCTGCCGTACTGTTTCCTTGTCTGTTGATAAAAACATCGGTACCTTTTCCAGTCCATCTGTATCTCCATCAATCAGAGGATGGTATCTTACCATCTGCATCCACTACACCGCCTTTCCATCTAATCTTGTAAATCTGTCTCTGCAGAAATCCATTGCATCTTCATAAGTAGGGAACACCAGACACGAAAATCCATACTGCACTTTCCATATTGGAAAATCCATATCCTGTTTCTGAGATACCACCACAGGCAATCCTGCCCTACCCTGCAATAAATCCTTGCATTCATAACCCTTTCTTGAAAACATCTTCTTATCATAATCTGTCAACTTGAAATCAATTCCATAAAATATTCTGTGTGTCATCTTCTTCTCTCCTTTCTTATATCTGTGGGTAGCAGTTCTATCTTCCGAGGTAGCAGTACGGGTAGCAGCAATTTTTGTAACTGCTACCCAGCTTATCCCTTGTTTACCAAGGGTTTCCGGCTATTCAGTAGCAGAAGGTAGCAGTTCTCACAGTTTTATAATCACAATTACTCTTTTTATATGCCGTTTTATTTCTGCATTAAACTTTTTGTTTTTCAGCTAAGAAGTTAAAAACTCTGCTACCCATTGCTACCAATATACTCAAAGCCTTGTGTTTACTGACTTTTCACGGGTAGCAGTACCTAAAATCATTGCTACCCGTACTGCTACCTCTGCTACCCGGCAAGGAACTCCGTTTCCTCATATCCGTATTCCTTGGCATAAAGTTCCTTGGTTTCCTCTGTTATCGTGAAATCTTTATAGTAGGTATTACCCTTCTGCCTTGTTGTCACATCAGCAAATGTACCACCAAGATATCCCGCAAGCTGTTCTCTGAACTCTTTTGCAGTTCTGGCATAACCATGATTGTTCTCCCTGCACCAAGCCTGATATACCTTGTATATCCTCCCTGTGGTACAATGTCTGACAATCTTTCCATTCTCCCAAGGACACATGCATTCTTCATAAAAAGAAATCACTGTACTGTTTGCACTCTGGTAATCTCTTCTTGCCTCTGCAATGCTGTCCGGCTCTGTAAATCGATATCCATTTGCTATAACAGTCTGCAATGCTTTCACAGCTTTTTTCACAATGCCTCTGCGCTCTGCATACATTTTTTCTAAAAGCTGCTTGTCCTGTTGTTCTTTCGGTATCACATTTGGACAATCCACCACCATAATGCGGTCATATACCCATTTGCCGTCATCTCCTCCGAACTTCGGCAGTCGGTTCATACAAAACCACAGCAATCCATTAAATGTAAATTCAAATGCCTGCTGTCCTTTAAATTCTGCAAAAAGGCTGTCTCCGCCTGTCATTTTCTTGAATGTTTTCAGTTCATCCACAGACAAAAAACTCATATCCGAACTTCCTGCAAGCCTTGTTCCATACACTGCCCCTGTTCCAAACCGGGATTCAATTTCTTTCAGATCAATGCCTATAAAGTTGCCCCTGCCAAGCAGACGCTCCACAAGACTTTTAAGCTGTAACTTTCCTGTATCTCCCTGCCCTACAAGAAATAATGCTTTTTTCATCCGCCAGCCTTTCACATTGGAAATACAGACACCAATAAATTCCATCAGCAGCTGCTTTACCATCTCATCTCCGTTAGTAATTGTGTCCATATAAGAATCAAATACTGGAGTATCAATATCCTCATCTGACCATTCACAAGGAAGTTGTATAGTGGAAAGTATATCTGCTGAATGTGGTATCAGTTCTGTATCAGTTGCAGTAATCTTCAAAATTCCATTCTGAAAATTGATGATATCCTCATCTGCATTCAGCGAATCCTGACTTACATATGTAAGGTCTGTGGTAATATGCAAAAGCGCCTCATTGACCTTACTCATCTTTACAAGTTCCTCGTCATAATCAGCAATATACTTTTTTATGATTCCAAGCAGCATATTATCTGCATAAAGCCTGTAACATCCACCTTCATATACATATTTTAAAAGTCCCTGTTTACCGTTGTCTCTGACTAAAACATATTGCAGATGTTCTCTTACATATTTTGCAAGAAGCGGTACACTCACATATGGTTCTCCTGTCTGTTCATTAAACTTTATGAAATCAGGATGTTCCATTTTCGACCTGTGAAACACACCATTACAGGCTGAAATTCCTGCATTGATTGTGTTTTCCCTGTAATCGTCCCTTTCCCATTTGCTTCGATATAAAGCAGAGCTGCGAAACACTTCATCAATCGCATCCGGGTCTGCTCCTGTCCTAAATGCTATCAAAGCACAAAGAGCAGCATCCGCCTCAGACTGGGAACCATATTCACTGAAATCACCTTTATCATAAAGCCGGATGAACTTGTCTCCGTTCTTCTGCTTACGAAGATCACAGACAATATCAAATACTGCCCTATCTCCATCACGCTTTGCACTATACTTCGCTTTCGGCTTTTTCCTCATTTCCTTATCCAAGGTGGTAAGAACCGCCTGTGTACAGTCAGCTATTGGCAGACTGTTAATCGTATTTCCTGTAAAAGTGCCATATCGGTTTGTAATATCACCGATATAAAGTTCCAATCCAATATCAGAACGTTTCTGATAATATTCACTGTCCAGCACAAGTTTCTTCCTTCTGTCATCAAAATGTACCGGAAGTTTTGTAATATCACACTGACCAATAATGTGAATCCCTTTGCCACTTGGAGATACTTCTGCATAGGAAGAAAACCGAGATAACATGAGCTGTGCAAATGGATCTGAAATATCCTTATGGTCTATATCTAATAAGAAGAAACCTTTCGGAATCTTCAAACCAAGCCCCGATGCCTGAAACTGATTTCTGGCTGATTCTGCAGCATCAAAAGGTACCCATGTACCCTTATGTGCATCATCTGTTCCAGTAGCTCCTCCGTTTGCTGCGAATGGAACTTTGGTAACTTTCCCATTCCTGCCGGGTTTTGCTGACCATAAAAACCACAGCTTTTTATCCTTTAATTCATCCACTGTCATATCTCCCATCCTGCTCACCTCCTCCTTTTCTGCAATCCTGTTTAATGATTAATAGATGTTCTTACAAGCCATTCTTTATAGGCTTCAATCGGAATCAGAATTCTTGCTCCGATTCGTATTGTCGGAAATCCCGGTGTCTTTACCAGTTCATATGCCTTTGGCAGGCTGATTCCCATCTGTGCAGATAATTCCTGCACACTCATAGTTGTTTTCTCCATAAGATGTTGCTCCTTTCTTTAAGGTAATGAAATACCGCCAGTTTCCCGGCGGTCTATCTCCATACTATTGATGCTTTTCCATTAGTTACCATTTGCTTAACGGCATTATATGCTGTCAGATCCTTAACACCCAGGTCATTTTTCTTGTCAAGAAGTTCTTCCTTGTGCTTTAATCTGCGATTCAACCGCTGTCTCTTCCTGTCCTTAATCTTAATCACCTTCTCTCGTATGAAAATCCAATTATCCCATTATTTGTGGGAAACATTTTGTATGACATCCGCTGTTATTTTTCTCACTTATTGTGAGATTTTATGTTTTATTTATATCACATATTGTTACCTATGTCAATCTACAATCTCACATTTTATGATATAAATATCTATAATTATTTAAAATCGCTTGTATTTTCTAACAGTTAGTGATATTATTCTCACATAGGAGGTGTGCTTATGTTTGATGAACGTCTGAAATCACTACGAAAAAAATGTGGATATACGCAGGTTTCACTTGCAGAAACCCTTGGTGTTTCCAAAGGAACTGTTGCTATGTGGGAGACTGGTAAACGTACCCCGGATTTTGAAACCTTAATCAGACTTTCTGATTTATTTGATGTGCGTACGGATTATATACTTGGGAAATCCAACGATTCATCATCAGCCAAATTGTCAGATGATGATATAGAACAGCTGGGACGCTGGGAACTGGAATCCGTTTATACTGATCTTATGAAATTGTATCTTTCTCTTGATTCCTTCGGGCAGAAAGATGTTGAAAACCTTATCAAATCCGAAGCGCAACGCTGCAAAGAACAAAATACTCTACAGGATGTTTCTAATATGGCAGTACAGATTACTATAAAAAAATAAAGAATGAGGGTATTGACCGCTGCATGAGTCAATACCTTCATTCTTTATTTTACACTTCTAAATGCTGAATTTCCCGTAAGATTTCTAAGCAAAATCTTTCTTACTGACTTATACTCTTTTCCGATAAAGCCAAGTCTGAGCAGAAAACATCTGAAAGCATATTTATCATTGTCCGTTTCGGTCGGCTTTGATGATACCCTTTTTGCATCTCTTGCCATATCACACAGTCTTGAAACAAATTGCGTATATGCTGCAATCTCATCACCATCCTCCGTGTTTGAAAACCATGTGAAACTTATTTTTTCCTCTGTAATGCCAATTTCTGTGCTATCCGTCCGAAATGCACGTTGAAAAAGTGTCTGCTTATTTGCTATGATCTTCTGTAAATTTTCCAATGCCGTATCCGTAAGGCTCTCTTTCGGAATCGCTATTGTCAGCTTATCCTGTTGCACTGGCACTTCTTCCGTTATTTCCATATCGTCCTGAAACCCACGTTCCCGTAACTGCCGAATCAGATCTTCCACTATTTCTTTTTCTGTTCCATCCGGGATATACAATACACCCTCTTTGTCCAGTCGGTATCCCGCAATATCATATGCACAGCTTGGTACCCGTTCATAATGCGGCGCTGTCCCAAGTATATTTCCAATCTCCTGTGCTAGTTTTGGTCTCTGCTTCGATTCCAATGTGAATCTGATTTCATTCTTCATAATATGTACCCGCCTTTCTTTATTTGGTAGTACATATATCACTCTGACTGCACAGAATAGCAAGACAATTCTGATTATATTTCTGCCAAAATGTACGCAAAAAAATCTGTGCTTTTTATGCTGCTTTTTACATATTTTTTCTGCGGATTTCGGTACTATCCGGCAAAACAAAATCGGCTTTAGCAAAGGTATTCTGCGGATATTTTTACATAAACCGACCTTGGTAGGTATCCCCCCTGTTTAATTCTGCGAAAATTCGCACGAAGGGGGCCATCGGTCTTCAGACAGAAAAGTTGTAGAGATTTGGATCCCCCCTTAGACTTCATTATCCAGATCCTCGCTAGCTATTTCATACTCCATTTCACCTAACCCATCCAAATAATTACTAAATCTATATAATTCTTTTTTTATTTTAGCCGTTGATTCATAGCATTCATTTTTTGCTGCAAGATAATCTTTCATCAATTCTTCCTGCACCTTTTTATCTTCTGGATACCAAATTTCAATACTTTCAAAATCCTGTGATTGAGTTCTTCTTCTATTACTATGCCCAGTAGTTATTGCCCTAAAAGCTTTCTGATAGTATCTACTTCGAAGCAAAAGAGCCAAAAAATCAGGAAGAATATCATTCGATTTCATCTTATAGATAGGAAATTCTTTCGTAACCAACGCTCCGTCAAATTCATTTGGAACAACCGATATGCATCCCTTCCACATGTCTATTGAAGAATAGACTAAATCCCCTTTATATGCTTTATACCATGTAGACGCACTATCTTCAAAATACATTCCCAACCACTCAGGTGGATTTTTTCCTTTTCCAGCTTCTCTTGGAATAATATCCCCTGTTTGCTTTAAGGTCATAACAATTACTTCTTCATCTGGTTTCTCTTCTGGTTTTACAATTTCAAGTCTTCTCTCCATCAACTCACATACTTTTTTATGCTTCCAGCCATTAGGCTTGTCATGCTGCTCATTATTAACAAACAAATGATACTTTGGATCTATTCGATGACTTACATGTTCTCGCCATACTTTACAAATTGACAACGCTATACAATTAGTAGTTTCAGACTGATAATTAGATTCTGTTTCAAAACGCCTAAACTCTCCTAATATTGTATTAGCTTGATCATCATCTAAATGTCCTCCAATTGCACCTTTGTATAAATCATTATTTATTATAAGGTTTCCCACAGAATTGTATCCAATATAATTTGCCTCTGCCATAAATATTTGATAATTCATTTTCTCTAATGCCACATCAATTGCAATTTCCTCAACATTCAATGGAATATTTATAGCATCAAAATTCTCTTGTTCTTGCGTTTGCTCATTTACAGAATCCCAATACCATTCATCAAATTTTTCTTTTTCTTCTCTTGTAAATTTTTGAAAGAATAAAATTGAAGTTTTATTTTGGGCACCGGATTTTCTAAATGCATGGTCTGGCAACGAGACAACCGCTTTAATAAATCCATTTTTTACCAAATATCTTCTTACTAGTGGACAATTTGAATTTTCTCCTTGATTATTAAAAATACCATCTGGCAATACAATTGCAAACTTTCCTCCAGGAGCTAAAAATTCAATTGCACGTTCTATCATTATATGCTCAGATGCTATTTTATCTTTTCCCTTAGATAACACAAAATTTTCGAGACTATTATTGCCTAACTGATCCTCATCTCCCTCAATAATTGTATCTCCAAAGGGAAGATTCCCAACAACAATATCAAATGCATCACGGAAGTCGTTCAACCTTGGTTTTGAAAATTCTGTTTCCAAACAACTTCTATCTCCTTCGATATTAGTATGTCCATCATGATGTAACAATAAATTTATCTTACAAATTCGTGCTAATATTTCGTGAATTTCAATTCCATATACTTTATGAAGAGCAAAATCATTCTTTATTCTTGCCAACTCATTTCTTCCAGCAAAATCTTTATCAATTCTGTTCCAAACTTGCAACAAAACTTCAAGAAGAAACCCTCCGCTTCCACATGTAATATCTATAACATAATCATCCTGATTAATATCCAACATTGCAACCGCAAAACGTGCCAATGGTCGCATAGTAAAATACTGTCCAAGCTCTCCTCTGAAAACACCCCCAAAGAACACTTCAAACGCTTTGCCAATATTGTCCACATCAGTATCAGTAATACTTATATCTTGAAGGCATCTAACAACATCAACTATTTTTTTATCCGGCAATTCAATATCAACATTATCTTTAAATATAGTTGCATCAGCTCTGCATGCAATTCTAAACAACTCATGAACTCTATTTGCCACCTTTATATCTGTCTCATTCGTCCCCACTTGAAAACGTCTCGGTGTATTATTAGGAGTATTCCTCTCATCCTCAACTTTAGCAAACATTATTTTACTCCATTCATCAAATGAGAGAAGCGGGTCTCTTTTTCCCCCAGCCCAAATGATAGAATGTGCTCTTTTAACTTTTAATTCCAATTGATTTTTTGTTGCTGGAATAATATCGTTATTTCCTGGTCCTGCAATAAAAGTATATTCCGGAATCTTGCCATATTGTTCCGGTACTGCATCCCTATTACCTTTTATATTTTCATTTCTTTCTGTCGAAGGGAAATTCAGCACATCATAAAGAATAGATTCCTCATTATTTTCATACAAAGCTAATGGAATTCTAAGAGAATTTGCATTTCCAAACAACTGTTCTATCGCCTGTTTTCTCTGTCGCTCACTTATTTTCTCCTTCTTTGTTTCTACAACCAAATACGGATTCTGACATTTATTATCTTCATAAACGACAATATCTGCCAGATCCTCTGGTGTTCTTCTTGGCACTGTAACTTCAGTTCTTATACAATTCGGCGCATAAGATTTTTTCAATGTCAAAAATGCTACTGCTTTTGCTCTAACCCATTCTTCTGGGTCAGACCATGAATACGATTTTTTCTTGTTAAGGTTATACGTAACTCTCTCAGATTTTATTTCAATAATTCCACGCTGAATGGCTTCTTGAATAAGCTCACATTCCTCAAATTCTTTCTTTGTCATAGCTACTATTCCTCTTTTTCTTCATTATTCTTTTTTAAAACACTTTCTGCTTCAATTAAAGCAGTTCTTCTTATAAATTCACTATATGACACATATGATTCCAGTCTTGCGGCTTGTTTTAACTTATCAAGTTCTTCCTCACTAACCCTAATACTCATTGAAATTGTTTTGTTCATATACTTATCCTCCTGCAAAAACAATATCATTTATGTGCAACATTTGCAATACATTTCTGCACAGAAAAAACACAAAACAAAAACCATAACTAATAGTCACCTCTACTATTAATTATGGTTTTTAAAGTTCTTGTATTATGTAATAATTATGTTTTTCACAAATTATTTTCCATAATTTCCAAATATTTCTCTGGAAATCCAATCAGATTCAAATCAATGTCATCCCTATACTCATCTATCACAGCTTCCACTGTTTGGATCAAAGATTTTTTACTACTCTCATCTGGTAATCTTTTTAACAAGACAAGTGTATACGCAAACAATGAATTATTTTTTATCTCCGGATGCTTTCTCAAAAATGATGACGTAAATTTTGCCGGAGGATTGAAATCCGTATTATACATCCTTGCTGCATGTGCACATTTATTTCGTAATACCGACAAACAATGAAGATGATTTTCTAATGTATCCTTTCCAACACCAACCATACGAGCGATAGCATCTTTTTCTGAATAATACATAGAACTGTATAACTTAGACATATTAGAAAAAGACATTAATTCTACAATAACCCACAACGGCATTTTGCTGGAATATTTCAATTTGTGATGTTTTACAATCAGACTATCTTTATAATAATTTTTCTCCCTGCTGAAATTTTCCATAACTTCCTTGTAACCCTTTTTGTTATAGAAATTATTTTCATCGTAATGCTGATCATATGGGGCATCCGTACATTTGGCTATTGAAAATCCATATGCTATCTGCGTCCTATAATATACTTCTGCCTTTTCAATATACCGCCGAAATGTATCACGCAATATTTCATCTACTTTATATAAATGATACACCGTTTCAAAAGTAGTTCCTTCAATATAGTTACTACCAGAAGGCTCTTGCCTGAATTGCAAAGCATAACCCGTAAAACGATAATAATTTACTCTTTTTAATATATCCTTTGCTTTTTCTCTATCAGCGACAATCATCCCGTGAGCTATTAACTTATCTAACTGTTCATCAAAGGTCAATGTTTTTTTCAAATCCATAAAATCTCTTCTTAACGTAAAAAAGCTGAGCACACGACTCAGCTTGGTCCCCAATGTCCAAAAGACTTCGGGCAACTCTGTTACATATAGTATATTCAAAACTCAGAAAAATTGCAATAGTTTTTATATTTTTTCCGCATTTTCATCGTTACAAGTTCTATTACATTGCCTGTAAGTAGTTCATTACTACTAAGAATTTCTCCCCACACCTTTGCATTTACCCCGATTCTGCCATGAGCCTTAGTAGTCGAAACCGTAGTAATTCCAAGGCTTTCCGCCCTATTATGCCGTACTCTGCCCCAGTCTGCGAAGGTATGCATTATCATAAAACTGGAGTGCCGTGGCAAATGAAAAGTATTTTTATGCAAGTTGTTGCGGGCTGTTAGTAGTAAAGTTGGTAGCAAAACAAGCTAGAGTTACTACTAAGGATTTTCGCAATATTACTTAACTACTTTGAGTGCGTCCTTATCTGGCATTTCAAAATGCTTTAGCTTTTCACTTTTTTTTAATATCTGATAACAGGAAGATGATGTAAGCGAAAGTAACTTTATAACTGCCACACCAAAATATAGACAAACACCTGTAGAGCAAGCATATCCACTTATGATGCCATGTGCAATTTCATTTCGTATATTGGCACCAGATTGCTCGTTTAGCAGCCCTCTAAATGTAAACAAAATATCATTATCATAACAATCTAATAATTCTGGCAAAGAAAAAATTGAACTTAATACCTTTTCCATTGACGAACCATCATTTTCCAATGTTACTGTTAAGCCGCCAACCTCTCGTGCAATATTTCTAAAAAGGTTTTCTACCTGTGGTGCAAGGATGTGTAATGCTTCATAATAATCTCCGTTCAAAAACATATATAATCCGCTTTGAAAAATTCTTTCTCTTCCATCTGGAATAATTGGATTATCTTTTACCAAAAACTCCACCATAGATTTATTCATAACAAATTTATCTCTTATTATAAGCAAAGCATTCTTCATCCAAATATCACCCGTGACTTTTTGCTTTTCCAATGCATTTTGATACATATGTAGTTCCATAAGTTTCGGATTTTTTTCTGGATCATGAATATCAAGTGGTGGTAATACCAGCACTGTTTGTCCTTGGGCATTTATTAAACTCTTGCCAAACAAATGTGAAATCGGGTTATCTTTAAATTCTTCTATTACACGTTTTTTAATATCCTCCTGCTTTTCAAACACAAACATTTGAGTCAGCCGAATTACACATTCCTCAAACGATAGCCCTTCCATATTAACTTTAAGATTGTCGACAACACCTTTAATATCCAATTCAATAGAAAACGGCACCATTATTTTGGGGATTTCTCTCTGAATTTCAACAAGCCTTTTATGAGTAGTTTCTGCCTTTTCCGGCTCTCCATTATTCCGATATAATATTATTCCTTTTTGAAAAAAATTAACAGCTCTTAACGCTCCTTGTATATCCTTCTGAAATATTTTCTCAGCAAATTTTATATAATAATCTGCCAACAAAATATTATTTTGCGTTGCTTCTTCTTTTCTCTGCAATTTAAATAAACATTCCTCTTTTAACTCATAAGCTTGTTCTACCTTTGCAATATTATCGTTGTTTTTTTCAATCAAATCATCTAATACTTTCAAAATTACCGATACGTCAAAATACTTTTGTTCAAAGAACAATTCCATTACTCTCAATGCAAAAAAGCCCTCTGTACTTGCTGCCCTAGTATCTATAAACTCCTTAAACCACTCTTGTATTTCGTTATACAATGTAGTTTGCTTTGTTTGCGCCGAAATACACACTGCTCTGCGAATCATATCAAGCGTACCAATATTATCTTCGTCCTTATACCACAGCTTAAATAATTGCCAATACGCATCTGCTGCAATTTTAGCTGCATCAAATTTCTTTTTCTTAGTCCACAGTAGATCTGCAATCAACGCACGTAAGCTCAAAGGTATTTTATCCAATTCCAAATTCTGCAGCACCAAATAATCATCTTCAGATATATCATCTATCGAAAAAGTCCGACTACCATCGGACATTACAAACATTGGATGAAATTCTATTCCTTTATTATAAATTTTTGTTCCTAGAGAAGATATATTCCTCAACAAATCAAAAATATGTTTTTCGTTCTCATCTAATTCTTCCCTAGCTTCTTCAGTAAACAAATTGACCGACAGCGAATGTCTTCTATTCACTACAATTTTATTCAATAATTCATATATATTCATTATCTCATCTCCAAATCGCAACTTATCCTGTATCATATTATATCGTCATTTTCCCCTCTTTTCCACAGAAAAAACGACCCAACTAGTATTGTTTGATTACGTGTGTAATCTACCATTCTAGCACCACCATTTTCTATCAAATCCATTGCCGAATCCCTTCATTCTGTGTATACTGTAATCAATAGATAGGCTATATACCTATCATGTGAACTGACACATAAAATCCGAACTTCGGATGCCGGACAGTTGACGAGCAACAAAAAATCAGTCATGAAAGGAAAGTGTCATCTGTTTCGACAGAAAGCTCTTCTTTTTTAATTTATCTTGTCTAAACGTATACGAGTAAATGTTAAATTGTAAGTACCAAAACTTTGGTTGATTTTTGATAGTACTTGCTATTGAGCATTTATATAAGGAGGAAAAAGAATATGGATGAATTAGTAAATCTTATGGAACAGATTCTTGCTGAATTACAAGAAATGAATTCTAAATTGGATGATATAAAAGGACTTGGACCATATGATTCACTGACAGATGTTTGCGATAAAATAGAAAGTTTGGAAACAACTATTACACTGGGAGATAACTATTAAATATTTCTGAGAAGGAAAGATTTTTTAGTATATCGTGATGAACGGTGGAATTGCAAATAATTGCAAATTATTCTTGAATTATAAAACGCAGAATAGAAATAACGAAGAGGCGATTATTGACTAGGTATGTGCAGATTTGTATTGGATAAAAAAGAGTTGAGTATTCGATATATTACATCAAGGGTACAAGAAAAATGTAAACGCTTCCAGACAGACTATTTTCCACAATCTGCCTGGAAGTTTCCCCTATACGATTTCTCTATCCTGTTTCAGGATTCTCTGTGAGTTCCTCTTACCATCTGGATTCCCCTGGATTCTATCATCTCACAGATTTTGGCAATTCGTGGGCACTCTTTTTTCTCCCTGTCCAGACGACAGGCTCCCACATGCACTACCTTAATTTCTTCGCTGACCAGCCTATCTATTTTTTCCAGAATTTCCTCATCTACATCCGGTTCTTTGGGATTTACACTTTTGCATCCATTACAGGTCATCATTGCTCCCAGAAGTGTGTCCGGAGAATATCCATCAAAAAAGTCACTGCGATTCTGAAAGGCCTTCAGGCATCCCACTCTGGCACATACATTATTGGAGTGAAGGCAGGTCAGTGTTCCAATTTTAATCATACCGCTTCCCTCGCATGTTCCACAAAGAGTTTTCGAATACTTTCATATTCCCCCAGTCCTTTCAGAACTGTCTGCACTTCATAACCAGCTTTGCTGATGATATTTTTCCAGGAGTCTTCTTCCTCTCCTGCCATGTCATTTTTCGCATGGTCACCGGCAACGATCATAAACGGTGCGATTACCACTTTTTTTACCCCGCATTTTCCAAGCTGTTTCATGACCTGGTCAATTTCAGGATAACCTTCCACAGTTCCTACGATCACATTTTCATATCCCATATCCTTGAATCTGTAATCCAGTGCGGCATAAACGGCATTTGCGTAGTGCTCGGTTCCATGCCCCATAAGCACAAGTGCCGTTTCCTTATCCTTAATTACAGGGAACTCATCTGCAACCGCTTTCACCACATACTCATTATCTTTTTCTGTTGTAAGTAGAGGAGCTCCGAATTTCACAGACTGAAAATGATCTGCATACGCCAGAACATCCTTTTTCATAAGATCATTTTCCACACCGTTCATTACATGAGTAGGCTGAATGATCACATCTGTAATTCCATCCTTTTTCATACGCTCCATTGCTTCTGCCACATTGTCATAGTGAATATGATCTCTCTTTTCAATTCTGGCGAGAATCATTTTGCTGGTCCATGCGCGATAAATTTTACAATCTGTAAAAGCAGCTCCAATTTCTTTTTCAATCGCATCAATGGTCACTGCTCTGGTATCTTCATGACTGGTACCAAAGCTGACTACAAGAATTCCTTTTTTTGCTGTATCGCTCATTCAGCTTTCCTCCACTTTTTCTTTATTTTTTCACATGCAAAGGATGGTATGTAACATTCAGCATGCCGTATTCATCCTTTTTTACAGTTGCATCTACTTCATATAACATATGTATAAAATCTTCTGTAATGACTTCTTCTGGAGTTCCGCAAGCCACCAGACGACCGTTCTTCATGGCATAGATCCGGTCGCAGTATGCTGCTGCAATATTCAGATCATGCAAAGCACCGATCACAGTGACCCCAAGACTTTTTACAATATCCAGAAGCTGGAGCTGGTATTTGATGTCAAGATGGTTGGTAGGCTCATCCAGGATCAGACAGTCAGTTTTCTGTGCCAGAGCTCTTGCCAGAATGATTCGCTGCTGCTCACCGCCAGACAAACTTGAAAAAACACGGTGCCGATAGGGAAGCATTTCCACTTTTTCCAAACATTCTTCCACGATCTTATAATCCTCGGCATTATCCCGTTCCATGGTTTTCTTATGAGGAGCCCTTCCCATCATTACAATTTCCTGTACGGAAAATTCAAAATTATAGTAGTTGTGCTGGGACACCACTGCCAGTGCTTTTGCAGAATCCTTTACCTTATATTCGTTCAGCGGTTTTCCATCCAGCATGATCACACCGGTATCTGGCTTCAGTACACGGTAAATACATTTCAGCAATGTACTTTTTCCACTTCCGTTTGGTCCTATAATTCCTACAAATTCCTTTTCCTTTATGGCTGCGTCAATTCCCTTAAGAATCTCATTTCCGCCAAGCTCCACATGGATATCAGAAGCTGTCAGTTTCATGATTTCTCACCTCCGAATCCATAAGATCTGCGTACCAGCAGATAAATAAAGCAAGGTGCTCCGATCATGGATACCAGGATTCCGATTGGGACTTCACTCTTGGGAATAATGATCCTGGAAGCAACATCTGCCCAGATCAGGAAAATGGAACCGCTAAGTGCTGACAGTGGAAGCATTTTCTTGTGATCGGTTCCAAAGAACATTCGTACCACATGAGGAATAATGAGTCCTACAAATCCAATGATACCTGCGGAATATACCACAAAACCGATCAACAGTGCTGTCACTACAAGATACACCTGACGATATCTGTGCAGGTCAGTTCCTAATGTGATGGATACCTCATCTCCAAGCAGCATCATATTGAGAATACGGCTCTGGGTGCAGAAAAACAGGGTTGCTATAAAAACGCAGGGAATAATCACAGCCAGATTTTCCCATTTCGCACCTGCCAGACTTCCCATCAGCCAGAAAGTAACTGTCTGGATTCCATCTCTGTCGCCCGCAATATAGACAACAAAGTTTGAAAATGCACTGCACACACTTCCAAGTGCTGTACCTGCAAGCAGAAGTCGGACTGAATTTGCCCGGCCTCCTATATTTGCAGTGATCTGTACCAGTACAGAAATAAGGAAGGCTCCGATAAATGCGCAGATTCCAATAGAGTTGGAGCCAAATACGGCTCCAACTCCAAGAAAGATTGCCACTGTTGCACCAAGAGATGCACCAGAGGAAATACCCAGAATATACGGATCTGCAATCGGATTTTTCACAATGGCTTGCATTATCACACCTGCAACTGCCAGACCCATGCCAACGGCTGTTGCAAGAAGAATACGGGGAAGGCGGATAAACCACACAATATCAGACATGGCTCCTACACCATAAACCTCCGGATCCCCGATTCCAAACACTTTATACAAAATTACACTATACACATCTTTCACAGAAAGATCTACAGAACCAATGGTAACTGCAGTCAGAATGGATATCACCAGAAGCACAGTCAGTAATATCACCGCCAGCACATAGATCGGCTTTCCATGAAAAATTCCATTTTTAAAATCCGGTTTTCTTTTCATTTTATTCGTACAGATCCGGATATAATGCTTTTGCAAATGTCATAATTCCGTCATAGGTTCTGACACCGCTGCAGTATACTTCATTCAAGTTTACAGAGAATACTTTGTTGTTCTTAACTGCTGAAAGGCTCGCATATGCAGGTATCCATGTATAATACAGTTTGTCACTGCCTCCGAAACAGCAGTCTTCAGGACAGCAGCATTTTCCTTTGTGGTGAGCATTTCCATGAACGCCACTTGACCGCAGCCGACTGGCCGCAGCCAAATTTCCTACCATGGAAAAGGCAGATGTTATAGGATGGTTTGATTGCAAATCAGCGAAAAAAAGCAGGCGAGAATAAATCAGCACATCATATGAGCGGTGGATGTCCGGGAAGCCGTATGCGTCAGATGAAGCGTGAGACAACAGCTCCGACTGAAAATAAAATGGAATC
>ENA-OPZZ01000904-OPZZ01000904.1-human-gut-metagenome-genome-assembly--contig:-NODE-904-length-20833-cov-4.369313_pt1 | contig 20833 bp, 20 predicted proteins | sample MGYA00242487_ERZ504511 | MGnify/ENA primary metagenome ERZ504511 (study PRJEB26092, sample SAMD00036241) | human gut metagenome | host: Homo sapiens | study: EMG produced TPA metagenomics assembly of... | reverse complement strand
CAATAAAACAATGACCGCCTTTTGTTCATACCATGCAATGTTGTATACGATAGGTAGTTGGTTTACATCGTCCAGCCCGAAGATTTCTTTCAGTTTTAAAGCGATGACGGCCAGTGAGTAACTGTCGTTACATTGTCCTGCATCCAACACTCTCGGAATGCCGTTGATATCACCTAAAGCCAGTTTATTATATCTGTACTTGGCACAACCGGCAGTAAGAATCACGGTGTCACCAGGTAATTTTTGAGCAAATTCCGTATAGTATTCACGGCTCTTCATACGTCCGTCGCATCCTGCCATTACAAAGAATTTACGGATAGCTCCGCTTTTCACGGCGTCCACCACTTTATCTGCCAGGGCTGTCACCTGTGCATGCGCGAATCCTCCGATAATTGTTCCGTTTTCAATGGCTACCGGTGGCTGACATTGTTTAGCATGAGCAATCAGTGCAGAAAAATCTTTCGGTTTTCCGTCTTTGCGTTCGGGGATGTAATGTGCCCCTTCTAAGCCGCAGGCTCCTGTGATGTAAATACGATCCTTGTAGCTGGCATTTGCACGTGGCGGAACGATACAGTTACTTGTGAACAAGATAGGACCGTTGAAACTTTCAAATTCCTCTTTCTGCTTCCACCAGGCGTTTCCGTAGTTTCCTGCCAGATGCTTGTACTTCTTTAGTTGAGGATAATAATGTGCAGGCAACATTTCGCTGTGAGTATATACATCTACTCCTGTACCCTCTGTTTGTTCCAATAACTCTTCCAGGTCTTTCAAGTCATGTCCGCTGATTAATATACCCGGATTATTGCGTACACCGAGACTCACTTGTGAAATTTCCGGATTTCCGTAGCTGCTGGTATTCGCTTTATCCAGCTGTGCCATTGCCGATACTCCATACTTTCCTGTTTCCAAAGTCAGCTGAACCAGTTCTTCCACTGTAATATCATTGCGGGTCAGTTCAGACAAGGCATGCTGCATGAAAGCAAATATTTCCGGTGACTCGTAGCCCAGGTTATGCGCATGCTCTACGTAGGCGGCCATTCCTTTCAGGCCATAGTGTACAAGTTCTTTCAGTGAGCGGATATCCTCGTTGGGAGTGCGAAGCACACCGACAGTTTTTGATTTCTCTTCAAACTCATCTTCGCTTCCATTCCAAAGACATTCGTCGGGAGCATTTTCAATCTTTACCTTGTTGGCAAGTTCATTTTTCAGTTTCAGTCCTTCTTTGATTTTTTCAGTGATAGCCACTTTATCAAAATTGGCGTTGGTGATGGTAATGAACAAAGCATCATAGATAAATTTGTCTGCTTGTTCGGAAGGATGTCCATTTTTACGCAGATGTTCGTTGTAGACAGCAATTCCACGTACTACGAAGAGTAGTAAGTCTTGTAGGTTAGCCACTTCAGACGTTTTACCGCACACACCTTTCAAGGTACAGCCGGTACCCATTGCGGTTTCTTGACATTGATAACAGAACATACTCATAACTTTTACGTTTTTAATTAGTCCAATATTTTATTTATTGAACGCAAAAGTAGAGGAAAGGTTTCAGCTGATTCTGTAACCAATGTTACAACAATGAATATTTTTTATCTAAAACACTCATTATTCAATTCATAAATCCTTAAAACAGTTCCTATTATTGGATAAGCCGTACCAGTTCTTCTTTCTGTAAAATAGTGATATGCTTGCGATCGGCTATCAATAATCCATCTTCCTGCATGTGCGCCAGTTCACGGGCGAGGGAAGGACGGGATACCCCGAAGTAATCACTCAATTCCTGTTGTGAACGGTCGAGGGTGATATGCGTCTGTTGCTGCTGTTTATATAATCGGAGCAGGTACGAAGCAAGTTTCTGACGAATCGTTTTAAACGACATAAAGAAAAGTTTATCCGATAAAGTCCGTGCATAATTGGCAGAAAGATTCATATAGTTTTCCAAAAACTGCTCGTTCTTACGGAATAAACTCAATACACTTGATTTAGGAAGTTCGATAACCTCTGTCGGTTCATTGGCAGTCACTTCCACCGGATAGCGGTTCTCCTCACCGAACAGAAACAGAGGGGCAATCGCTCTTGGAGCAGCGATGTCTTCCACTTTGATAAGACGTCCCGAATAATCAATCATTTCTCCACGCACGCTTCCTTTGGTCAGGATGACGAGGCGATTACACACAGCTCCCTGTTGAGCCAGGATTTCTCCTTTCTTATAAGAACGTGTATGGAAACTGATCTCTTCCAGATCGGCAAAAAGTCTTTCCGGAGTGATCCCCCGGAATAAGGGATTGTTGACGAGTGCAGGTATCATATATCAATAGTTATTTGAATTTTAAAATAAACGTTGTTTCTTTCTCCCGCAGCAGAGTGAGACTCCCGCCCGAAAGACGCATGATCTGTCGTGAAATACTAAGTCCGATTCCGCTACCATTTTCTTTGGTGGTGAAGAAAGGAATAAAGATATGCTCTGCTATTTCCGACGGGATTTCAGGACCGTTGTTTTTGATCTCGATCCATATTTCTTCCATATCATTGCAATAAGCCCGAAGCTCGATTCTACCATCCGGCTGGCTGCCGATTGCCTGGATGGCATTCTTCAGAAGATTGATAACTACCTGGGCGATGAGGTTTTCATCCGCATACAGAATTAAGTCGGCAGGAGAAATCTCCGTGTGGAAACAAATAGTGTCACACGGATTCTGATGGCGGGCAAGTTCAATCATCCTTTCTATGAACGCTTTCACGTAGAACAATGACGGTTCCGGTGCAGGTATGCGTGTAAACTGCCGGTAAGATTCTACAAAAGAGAGCAACCCTTTTCCTGTGGTGCTGATGGTCTGCAACCCGTGACTGATCTCTTCGTCTTTATCCTCGGACATGGAAAGAAGAGTGTCACAAAGAGAAGTGATAGGAGTGACCGAATTCATGATTTCATGCGTCAGAACCCGTGTCAGGCGAATCCATGAATCTATTTCCTTTTCATCGAGTTCGGTATTGATGTCGTTCAGAGCCAGAATACGCAGATGCTCTTTGCGCACATTGATTTCCGATACACGTATGGATAGATTAACGGTTCCCCGTTCGTTGTGAAATATCACTTGCAGTTTGTCTCCGGGACGGCAGTTCTCTATTTTCTCCATGAGCGTAGTGTCTACTTTACTCAACTGATGGATATGCGTGAATATATTCAGCCCCAAAAGACGGAGTGCCTCCTTGTTCTTCTGATAAACAGCCCCATTGTCATTGAGTACCAGCAATCCTGTACTGACAAAATCCAGAATCAGCTCGTAATATTTCTCTTGTTGTGCGGTTTCCGCTTTTACATTATATAAGATATGTCCCACCCGGTTGAGTGCCCGGTTGATCTTTTGGCTTTCGGGAGTACCGTTTTCTTCGGGAAAATGAAAAGTGTTATCATTATTTTCAAGCGCGTTAATCATGAAAAGCACCTGCTTGGTGTGAAGCTGGTACAGGCGGATTTGCCAGATGATGCTAAGTACCAGCAGACAAAGACTGACGCCCAGCCAACCGTATGATTGATGAATACCGAACCAGACGGTCGATATACAGAAAAGTACAGTCAGCAAAACTCTGAACCAGTACCGAATCCCCAGTTGTTGGATCAGTGAGCTCATAATCCGAATTTTTTCATCTTGTTATAGAGCGTCTGCCGGGTTATTCCCAGTTGAGCGGCCACTGCCGATAGATTTCCCGCACAGGCATCGAGCGCTTTCCGTATCATCTGCACTTCCATTTCTTCCAGGGTGGAGATACTCTGTTCCTGAATGGCTATCCGTGGTACGGATAATTGGAATAATTCAGCAGGAATCAGCGGACTGTCATTGATGATAACCGCCTTTTCGATGACGTGCTCCAATTCGCGGATATTACCATACCAGGGATGCGCAGTCAATTTATCCTTTGCTTCGGGAGTGAACTTCATCAACGACTTGTCATATTGCTTGCAGAAGTGAACCATAAATCGTTCGGCCAATGGGATAATATCCTCTTTCCGTTCGCGCAGGGGAGGAATTTCCACATGAATGGTATTGATGCGGTAGAGCAAGTCTTCCCGGAATTCGCCTTTCGCTACCATCTCCTGCAGGTTCCGGTTCGTGGCACATATCAGTCGGATATCAATAGGAATTGGCGTGTTACTTCCCACTTTCACAATGCTTCGCCGTTGGATGGCGGTTAGTAGCTTTGCTTGCAGATGGTAGGGCAAGTTTCCTATTTCGTCGAGAAACAGCGTACTCTTTTCGGCAGCCTCGAACTTACCTGTCCGGTCGGCGTGTGCATCAGTGAACGACCCTTTTATATGTCCGAAAAGCTCACTCTCGAATAAAGATTCGGTGATGGTTCCCATATCCACAGCAATCATTTCTTTATATTTGCGGTTGGAAAGCGCATGGATTTCCCGTGCCAGCATCTCTTTTCCCGTTCCGTTTTCACCCGTTATCAAGAGGTTGGCATCGGTGACGGCAACCTTTTTAATCAAAGCCCGTAGTTGTTGCATAACCTTGCTTTCTCCCCAGTACATAGGCGAGTGAACAGGCTTTTCTTTACTTGCCGTTTTCCTATCGTTGTGCGTAGAGGTTGCTGCAGTTTGCAGCGTTTCCACCAGTTTCTGGTTGTCCCAGGGTTTGACGATAAAGTCCGTTGCTCCTTCTTTAATACCCCGGATAGCCAGTTCAATATCGGCATAAGCCGTAAAAAGTACGACCGGAAGATCCGGACGTACTTTTTTTATTTCATGTAACCAGAATAATCCCTCATTGCCGGTATTGATGCCCGATGTGAAATTCATGTCCAGCAATACTACTTCCGGCATTTCCTCCCGTAGGACGCTCGTCAGGGTGACAGGCGAGGAGAGTGCAACGACCTTTGAGAAATAACTTTTTAAAAGGATTTGTATGGCAGTCAGCACCCCTTTATTGTCGTCTACAATGATGATTGTTCCAGATTTACTCATTTTCGTTCAAGTTTGTAAAGCGCAAACTTACGAAAAAAGGATGTGATAATTCAAGAATCGTAATTCAAAATTGATTTTATCCCCCTTGTATCTCCAATCATAACCACTGGAACTTCAATCCGAATGATAAACTAAGGTAGTCACGTGGACGGAGATAACTATTGTTTACCGCACTAATCACATAAAGGTCACACGTACTTATTTCATAGAAAAAGGTTACAGACTTGGCCATAAATCTACGTTGCGGGTCAATGTCATAGGTCAGGCGTTGTCCCATAAAGACATGGAAACGCACTTTGCTTGAGAAACCATAATACCCTTTCGGATAACGTTCCGGTTCGTTCACCCAAAACTGATTTCCAAATACGGTATTCACATAAAGACCACAGGCAAGAGGCTCTGTCGAGAATCCTTTTCCAATATTAATGCTCCAGGGCATATAGTTCTGCTTGAGCGTCATGGTCACTTTTGCTTTCTTCGAAGAATATTTCGGAATGAATCCGAGCAATACATCCGTTTCCCACTGATTACGTTTTCCATAATCCCATCCTGTACCGAAAGAGAGCAATCCCATATTTCCGGCATATTGTATTTTGGAATGAGTCGGGATAATCCGTTCCCAGTTTCTGCGGAAACGGTGAACCCGATTATCGTAGCGGGTATGTTTGGTGTGCTTCGGTGTGGCAGGCAACACGGAGTCCGCTTTGATAATGGTGAATGAAGACTCCCCGTTACGAAAGGTGATAATTGAATCATCCTTGATGATAAAACGGAGCGAATCATCCTTGTAGTTGTTGATGATTGTATCCCTCTTGCAGGTAGCAGACATCAGACCGGGAAGCAGGAGAAGCACGGACAGTACTCCCGCGCGTAAGATATAATTAGTATTTAACCAGCTCATATTCGTATTTTTCCGGAGTTATTGTAAATACCAGATAAGTACGGTAATCCATACAATCACTGGTAACATAATGTATTCCATCATCAAAAATCACATCGTCCTGATGGTGATGGGTATGGGCGGCCGTGCAGAACTGTATTCCTGCATACTGTTTGACATAGTGTTGGAATACTTTTGCCACATTATCATTGAACACATCCGTATAGGGACGCGCGTGCATACAAATGACCGTTTTTTCAAACTCATCCCGCCTGTTCGTTATCTCATTTTCCATAAAGGTAAAGTCCGGTACAGGTTCGGAGTAATCATACTCCAAAGCGTTGGTATTCAGGCAGACAAACTTCACATCTCCTGCGATGAAAGAGAAGTTTGTGGGGCCGAATACAGCCTTGTAGGTTTCCGCTCCCGTTCCCAGACAGTCATGATTTCCGATCAGAGCCACATAAGGCACATGAAGTCCGTTCATGATATCCCTTTGCCAAAGAAATTCCTTAGTCAGTCCGAAGTCACTCATATCCCCTCCGTGGATAACGAAGTCAATATCATTTCGTTGATTGATTGCTTTTACAAAATCTTCCGTTTCGTCATACCATCGTTGTGAGTCGCCCATTGTCACGAACCGTATCGTAGTTTTACCCTGGCAATTTGCTTCTATTCTTTCCATATTGTGGGCGTTGACCTCTGTTTCTCCGCTGATGCGGACGTCATACGGATGATAGTCTATCATACCGCATCCCGAAAGGAACAGGCACGAAAACAGTGCATATAAATTCTTCCTCTTCATCATTACTTTAATAGTTTAGAAAACTAGATGCAAAGATAGAGTTTTCTATCGGGATGGACAATCTCCCCATGGATAATAGAGACTGTTGGAACAATTTAAAGGAGAAATGGAATAGTCTCCCGGTTGTCTAAAAATTAGACGGTACTGTCTAATTTTTAGACAATATTCAGAAAGGTTGAAATGATAAACACTTGATAATGAATTGTTATTCTTTTTGGCATGCTTTCTGCATTCTTGAAAATAGAAAAACAGAAATAAAATATAATATGAAACAAATCTATTATGTGATCCGTACTTTATTGCGGGGGCATGGTTCCAACGTTATCAAAATCCTCTCTTTGGCGTTGGGGCTGACGATGAGCATCCTGTTGTTTGCCCGCGTGGCTTTCGAACAGAGCTTTGACAAATGCTTCAAAGATTATGATAACCTGTATCAGATCTTCTCCGTCTTTTCCGCCAATGGCCAAACCTTTGAGCCGCAGGAAATGAACTGCGGACCGGTGGCGGGTGCCATACAGGAGAACTTTCCTAAAGAAGTGGAAGCAGCCACCAGCTATTGTGTCTGGATGAGTGCCCCTCTTTATTATGGAAGTGTCCGTTTTGAAGCTAACAAAGTGACAGCCGATTCACTATTCTTTCAAACTATGGGTATCGATGTTTTGAGCGGTGTTCCGGAAAAAGAACTGATGCAGAAAGATGTTGTCTTTCTTAGTGACCGGTTGGCGCGTAAGATGTTCGACCAAGAAAACCCGATAGGCAAAGTAATCTCCTATAATAAAGAAATAGAACTGACAGTGAAAGGCACGTACGCCGACATACCCGAAAATGCTACCGTCAGACCGGATGCAGTGATTTCTCTGCCTACCGTATGGAGCCGTGGATGGGGAAATTACTCCTGGAGGGGAGGCGATAGCTGGATCGCATTTATCCGTTTTCGTCCCGGAGCAGACAAATCCGTGGTGAATGCACGGTTGAATGACCTGATAAAGAAATATCGTCCTGCGGAAGACCAGAAAGTGGTAGGTTATACCGCTTTTGTAAAGCCGATCCGTGATGTATACAGGGAAGAACCGGACGTGAAGCGGATGCGGAACATCATGTCTATCTTGGGAATAATCATCCTTTTTATCGCTACCTTGAACTACGTACTGATCTCCATCTCTTCACTCTCATACCGTGCCAAAGCCATCGGCGTACATAAGTGTAGCGGTGCAGGCAGCGGCAAAATCCTGGGAATGTTCCTATTGGAAACAGCTATCATTATTCTCTTCGCCTTGCTGCTGATGGGATTAATCTTACTGAACTTCCGCGACTTTATAGAAGACACAACCGCCGTTGAACTCGGAGCCCTGTTCTCTTTAGACCGTCTTTGGGTACCCCTGCTGACGGTAGCTATCCTGTTCCTCATAGGAGGAGCACTGCCCGGACGCATCTTTGCCAGAATCCCCGTTTCACAAGTCTTCCGCCGCTACACAGAAGGAAAAAAAGGATGGAAACGCCCGCTATTATTCGTGCAGTTTGCCGGCGTAGCTTTCATCTGCGGATTGATGTATGTGGTGATGCTGCAATACTACTATGTCTTGAACAAAGACCTGGGATACAATCCGAAGCGCGTTGTCGTAGCCAATACTGATTTCGGCAATAAAGAAAACCAGGACTATGCCCTGACTTTCTTCCGTGGCCTGCCTTATGTAGAGTCCGTGTCCAGTGCCGATTCCCATCCCGTCTATAGTTATAGTGGAACGATGATTCAGGATGAAAGTGGACAATCACTTTTCTCCTCCCGTTTTTGCGAAATGATGGAAGACTATCCAAAGATGATGGGTATGGTGATGAAGGAGGGGCGTATGCCACGGAATGAAAACGAAGTAGCCATCAATGAAACATACGGCGAATGGATGCATTGGGGAACAGAGCTATTGAACCGTACTGTCTATAATTCAGGCTACGTATGTAAAGTAGTGGGAGTGATTAAAGACTTCCGGATCGGTAATTTCACCAACCCGCAAGCACCCTTCATCCTGATGAGTACCAAGAATTTCGGAAACTGTGTTCATGTCCGGCTGAAAGAACCTTTTGCAGAGAATCTTCAGAAACTGAATAAAGTATCGGCAGACGCTTTCCCCGATAAAACGGTCGATTTCCGTTCGATGGAGCAGATGATAAAAGAGAGTTATAACTCCATCCGCGTCTTCAGCAATGCTACCATACTGGCGGCGGTTACCATGTTCTTTGTGATGATGATGGGATTGATAGGCTACACAACCGATGAAGTCCGCCGCCGTTCCAAAGAGATTGCCATACGTAAAGTCAATGGTGCCGAAGCCTCCGGCATTCTGGAAATGCTGGTGAAAGATGTGCTCTATGTAGCCGTTGCAGCCGTTGTGATCGGTGTAGCGGCATCATGGTACGTCAATGATATGTGGATGGATATGTTTGCCGAGCACGTGCCTGTCAGTTGGGCGGCGTATGTACTGATAGCGATTGTAAATCTTCTCGTTATCGTAGCCTGCGTACTTTGGAAATCGTGGCGGATTGCCAATGAAAATCCGGTGAATAGCCTTAAAAGTGAATAATTAAAAACATAAATAAAAAGAGTATGATTGAAATAAACAACATCAGTAAAGTATTCCGTACTTCCGAAGTAGAGACAGTTGCCTTGAATCACGTAAACCTTGAAGTAAAAGAGGGAGAGTTTGTAGCCATTATGGGCCCCTCCGGTTGTGGTAAATCCACTTTGTTGAATATTCTGGGTTTGCTCGATAACCCCACCGAAGGTTCCTACCGCTTGATGGGTGAAGAAGTGGGCGGATTGAAAGAGAAAGAACGTACCCATGTGCGTAAGGGCAAACTCGGATTCGTATTCCAGAGCTTTAACCTGATCGACGAGCTGAATGTTTACGAGAATGTAGAACTTCCTCTGACATACCTGGGCTTTAAAGCATCCGAACGCCGCCGCATGGTAGAAGACATTCTGAAACGGATGAACATCAGCCATCGTGCCAAACACTTTCCGCAACAACTTTCCGGTGGTCAGCAACAACGTGTCGCCATTGCCCGTGCCGTAGTGACCAATCCGAAACTGATTCTCGCCGATGAGCCGACCGGTAACCTCGACTCAAAGAATGGGGCAGAAGTGATGAACCTGTTGACCGAACTGAATAAAGAAGGAACAACCATTATCATGGTGACACACTCACAACACGACGCATCCTTTGCCCATCGTACAGTTCATTTGTTCGACGGCAGCGTGGTAGCCAGTGTGATAGCATAAACCAGATCAGAAGCATTTTGTCACAAATGTGGAGCTCAGTGTGAGGACGGAGCAAAGTTCTGTAAACAGTGTGGAGCAGCTTTAGCTGATGTGAATGCGAATCAAAGTCAGCAGACATACGAAGTACCACGACAGGCTCAGTATACAAGTGCAGATACGAATAATAGTCAGAATGCATATGGAAATCAGAATAATTATGGAAACCAGAATCAATATGGCGGCCCGGCAGGCGGCATGAATCAGAGATTCCCGGGAATCCAGGAGAGAAATATTGCGATTGCAGTCATTCTTTCGATTGTAACATGCGGACTCTATGGAATTTACTGGATGATCAAGCTGAATGACGAGGTTAATCAGATCTGTGGCGATACACAGGCGACAGGAGGCGGACTTGTATTTCTGTTCACGTTGATTACATGTGGAATCTATGGATGGTACTGGATGTACAAGATGGGTGAAAAATGCGATCAGATCAAGGGCGTGAATGGAAGTTCAGGAATCTTATATCTGATTCTTGGAAATTTTCGGCCTCGGAAATTGTAAGCTATTGTCTGATGCAGGATACAATTAATAAAGCAATTATGTAGAATCTGTGATTGACAAAATGTATTTTTCACATATTATATATTCTAAACAGGCAAAGACCTAGAACGGAAAGAGTAACAGAATAAGAATCTGACAGAGAGAGAACGTCACCGGCTGAAAGCGTTCTTAAGAGGAATATCTGTGAAGTGCCTCCGGGAGTTGACTGGGCGAAGGATTTATCGGAGTCTGGTAGTGCAGTACGTGGATACGCGTTAAGTATGAAAAGTGGAGATTGGTGTCTGCATAAGATCATAAGACAGAATCTCTAAGAGAGTGGAACCGCGGATATACTTCGTCTCTTATTATGAGAGACGAAGTTTTTTTATATATGATGCCAGGGTCAAAAGGTCTAAATCCACATGAGCTTGCTCATAAGTGGATGAAAGACCTTGGGACCCGCCCCAATATGAGCCTAAAAGTGGGATGACAATCCCACGATATGCGAATAATTGGGAGGATTGTGGGAGTGCAAAGCACGGAACAATCCGTAGGCATCATAGTTGGGGCTTTTGCCCCAACATCTATATATTTGATCATTATATGTCAAGGGAGGAACTTAAAATGGGAGTTGTATCCTATGTCAAGGAAGAAATTCAGGTGATTCGTGAGCGGGATCCTGCAATCAAATCGAATATGGAAGTATTTTTATACCCTAGTTTTAAGGCAATTCTTCATTACAGAGTCGCACATAAATTATACAAAAAGGGACATTATGTTATGGCGCGCTGGATTTCTCAAAGAGCAGTCAGAAGACAGGAATTGAAATCCATCCGGGTGCGACCATTGGAAAAGGTCTTTTTATTGACCACGGAAGTGGCGTTATCATTGGTGAGACGGCAGAACTTGGTGATAACATTACTTTGTATCAGGGGGTAACACTTGGCGGTACAGGAAAAGAGCAGGGAAAACGTCATCCGACGCTTGGAGATAATGTTATGGTCAGCGCAGGAGCAAAGGTTCTTGGATCAATTTAAAATTGGCGAGAATTCAAAAATCGGAGCAGGATCCGTTGTGTTGAAAGAAGTGCCGGCTAATTGTACAGTTGTTGGTGTCCCTGGAAGAATTGTAAAGCAGGATGGCGCAAAGATTCCACGTATGGATATGAACCAGGTAGATCTTCCGGACCCGATCAGCAATGACATCAAAGAGCTTCAGGTTGATAACCTGCGTATGCATAAAAAGCTTATGGAACTGGAAAAATCAGTTCAAAAAATGGTTGCGCATGCCCAGTGCGCAAAAGAAGAGAAGGAGCAATAAAATGAAGATTTATAATACAATGTCCAAGGAAAAAAGAAGAATTTATACCACTTGAAGAAGGAAAAGTCCGCATGTATGTATGTGGACCTACTGTATACAACTTTATTCACATTGGTAATGCAAGACCGATGATCGTATTTGATACTGTCAGAAGATATTTCGAATATAAAGGATATGATGTAAATTATGTATCGAACTTCACGGATGTAGATGATAAGATTATTGCAAAGGCAAATGAAGAAGGTGTGACTGCTGAAGAGATTTCACAGCGTTACATTGAAGAATGTAAGAAAGATATGGCTGGCATGAATGTAAAGCCTGCAACAACAAATCCGCTTGCAACACAGGAAATTGAAGGTATGATCCAGTTGATCCAGACACTGATGGACAAGGGATATGCTTATGAAAAGAACGGTACTGTTTACTACAGAACCCGCCAGTTCAAAGAGTACGGTAAATTGTCCCACAAGAATCTGGATGATCTTCGCTCCGGAGAGCGCTCACTTCTTGTATCTGGTGCAGATGAGAAGGAAGATCCATTGGATTTTGTTCTCTGGAAACCGAAAAAAGAAGGAGAGCCATTCTGGAAATCCCCATGGAGTGATGGACGTCCGGGGTGGCATACAGAGTGTTCTGAGATATCCAAGAAATATCTTGGAGAGCAGATAGATATTCATGCCGGTGGAGAAGATCTTGTATTCCCACATCATGAAAATGAGATTGCCCAAAGTGAGGCTGCCAATGGAAAGACATTTGCAAATTACTGGATGCACAATGCATTTTTAAATATTGACAACCGCAAGATGAGTAAGTCTCTCGGAAACTTCAGAACTGTCCGTGAAATCAGTGAGCAGTATGATCTTCAGGTGCTTCGTTTCTTTATGCTGAGCGCACACTATAGAAGTCCATTGAACTTCAGTGCTGAGCTTATGGAAGCAGCTAAGAGCAGTCTGGAGCGAATTGTAAATGCAGTAGATAACCTGAACTTCCTTATAAAAAATGCAAAGGATGAGCCGATGACTGCAGAGGAAGCGGAACTTTTCGCTCAGACAGATTCGTTTGTAAAAGCATTTGAAGATGCGATGGATGATGATTTTAATACAGCAGATGCAGTAGCTGCAATTTTTGAGCTTGTAAGATACAGCAACACCAATGCAGATGCCAAGAAGACAAAAGAGTATCTTGGAAAAATCAAAGACTTGATCGTGAAGCTTGCAGATGTTCTTGGTCTTATTGTAGAGAAGAAAGAAGAAATTCTGGCAGAGGATATTGAAAAACTTATTGAGGAGCGTCAGGCTGCAAGAAAAGCAAAGGACTTTGCAAGAGCAGATGCGATTCGTGATGAATTATTAGAAAAAGGTATCATTTTGAAAGATACAAGAGAAGGAGTACAATGGAAAAGAGCGTAGATTGGCAGTTTGACAGTTATATGCAGGAGATTTTTCAGATGAAAGAGGTGGATATCAGAGAATATTCACCTCTTGCTCTGGCTTATATTGGAGACTGCATTTTTGACCTTGTAATTAAATCTTTAGTAATGAATGAGGGAAATAAACAGGTTCAGAAAATGCATAAGGAAACCAGCTCTTATGTACAGGCATCTGCACAGTCCAAAATGATGCGTACCATTCAAGAACATTTAACAGAAGAAGAGCATGGCATATACAAACGCGGAAGGAATGCCAAAAGTGTGTCTCCCGCAAAGAATCAATCCATCACAGACTACAGACGTGCTACGGGATTTGAAGCGTTGATGGGATATCTGTATCTGAAAAAGGACTGGAAACGACTGCTGGATTTGGTGAAGATCGGGCTTTGCAGTGTTTCTGACAGGTCCGCTTTAAAGGAAGAAGAATAGCTGGCAGCAGGATTTGAGTAAGTTTTGAAGAAGGAGAATTTCATGATAGAACACAAAGACAAACATGGAAATGAAAATATGATTGAGGGACGCAATGCGGTCTTAGAAGCATTTCGTTCCGGAAAACCAGTGGACAAATTATTTGTTCTGGACGGCTGCCAGGACGGCCCGGTGCGGACGATTGTACGTGAGGCAAAGAAGCATGATACTTTGGTTCAGTTTGTAGATAAAGAACGTCTGACACAGCTTTCACAGACAGGAAGACATCAGGGAGTGATTGCTTATACAGCGGCTTATGAGTATGCACAGGTAGAGGATATGCTGTCACTGGCAAAAGAGCGGGGAGAGGATCCATTTCTTATTTTGCTGGACGATATTGAAGACCCACACAACCTGGGTGCGATTATCCGTACTGCAAATCTGGCAGGTGCGCATGGAGTCATTATTCCTAAACGAAGAGCGGTAGGACTGACGGCGACTGTGGCAAAGACATCGGCAGGAGCAATCAACTATACACCGGTTGCAAAAGTGACTAATCTGACTAAGACGATGAAAGAATTAAAAGAAAAAGGGCTTTGGTTCGTGTGTGCGGATATGGGTGGTGAGTCTATGTATAAGCTGAATCTGACAGGTCCGATCGGTCTTGTGATTGGAAATGAAGGAGAAGGTGTCAGCCGTCTTGTAAAAGAAACCTGTGATTTTGTTGCAAGCATTCCGATGAAAGGGGATATTGATTCCCTGAATGCATCTGTGGCAACCGGAGTTCTTGCATATGAGATTGTAAGACAGAGGCTTGGATAATTATGGACAGATATGAGAAGATGACAGATGAACAACTGATTCAGAAGCTGCGCGATGGAGACAACAGAATCGTAGATTATATTATGGAAAAATATAAAAATCTTGTGCGAAAAGAAGCGAATGCTATGTATCTTCTTGGAGGAGAAAATGAAGATTTGATCCAGGAAGGTATGATCGGTCTTTTTAAAGCGGTGCAGAATTATGAGCCGGATCAGAATAGTTCATTTTTCAGCTTCGCAAAACTGTGTATTTCCAGACAGCTTTACTCCGTAATCGAGGCTTCCAGGAGAAAGAAACACAGTCCGTTAAATTCTTATGTTTCACTTTATGATATGACGGAGGAGAAAGAACCTCTGATCAATACGATGGAAGCACATAAAAACAGCAATCCGGAAGAACTATTAGTCAGCCAGGAATACGCAGAACTTCTGGAAAGTAAACTGGAAGAGAGCTTAAGTGATCTTGAGAACCGTGTACTTTATCTGCATCTTATGGGCACCGATTACCGCACGATAGCAAGGCTTCTAGACAAAAGTCCAAAGACGGTGGATAATGCCTTGCAAAGAATTAAAGCAAAGACGCAAAAGATTCTGGAAAAAGAGAAGCTATGAAAAACAGGAATGCTGAAAAATAGAAATACTCGATTAGGCATTGACAACAAGTGCCGGATATTGTATATTATTAACGTTGCATAGAACATATGCGCGCTGCCTTGGCTCAGTCGGTAGAGCGTCGCCTTGGTAAGGCGGAGGTCGGCGGTTCGATTCCGCTAGGCAGCTTGTTTAAATTAACCTCGTAAATTCGCGAAGAACGTGAGTTTACGGGGTTTTTACTATCTGACTTTTTAAAATCGTATGACTGCAGGGCAAAGAAGAGTATAGCTGAAAGAAGAATTTTGGGTGTTAGAAGAGAGGTGTAGAGAGAAAATATGAGTAAGAAAAGTACAGTGATGACAGAAGGGGCAATTTGGAAAGAAATTTTATTCTTCTCCATTCCGCTCATCTTGGGAAATTTATTTCAACAATTATATAATACAGTAGATTCTATTATTGTGGGAAACTGGATTGGGAGTGAGGCATTGGCAGCAGTCGGATCCAGTGGCGCGATTATCAATCTTCTGGTTGGATTCTGTATCGGTGCATCCGCAGGTGCCGGAGTCGTTGTTTCTCAGTTTTTTGGAGCCGGGAATCGTGAAGGAGTAAGGAAAGCAGTACATACGACACTTGCAATTGCCGTGGCAGCAGGAGCGATATTGACAGTGGCAGGGGTTGTGACAACACCGATGATTTTGCGGGCAATGGACACACCGCAGGAAGTATTTGAACAATCATCACAGTATCTGCAGGTGTATTTTGGCGGAATATTTTTTTCTGTTATTTATAATATGTCAGCAGGAATTCTCAATGCAGTGGGAAATTCCAGACGGTCATTAATCTACTTAATTATTGCAGCGGTTTCCAATATATTTTTAGATATATTTTTTGTTGTGATTTTGAAAATGGGAATTATTGGAGCGGCTCTTGCAACAGATATCAGCCAGCTTTTATCCTGTATTTTTATTCTGGGATTTTTAATGAGAAGCCAGGAAAGTTATCATGTAAGACTACGTGATATTCGGTTTTATGATAATCTGCTTGGAAGGATTTTGAAGATCGGTCTGCCGACAGGATTTCAAAATATTGTTATATCCATTTCAAATGTTATTGTACAGTCCAGCGTCAATAGCTTTGGTGCAGTTGTAATGGCAGGCTATGCAGCTTATGTAAAAGTAGATGGATTCAATATTCTTCCAGTGCTGAGTTTCAGTATGGCAGCCAGTACATTTGCAGGTCAGAACGTAGGCGCAGGAAAATATGACCGCGTGAAGAAAGGAATGTGGGTATCAACAGGTATGGGCGTTGGATATACCATTATTTCCGGAATATTATTGTTAATTTTTGCGCCGCAGGTCATTGGAGTATTTTCTGGCAAACCAGATGTAGTCCAGTATGGAATTTATGTTATGAAGTTTTTCTGTCCGTTCTACTGGCTGCTTGGTTTCTTACATGTTATGGCAGGAACAGTCCGGGGAACAGGAAAGACATTTCAGACAATGGTTGTATTCCTTGTATCCTTATGTGTATGCAGAGTTATCTGGATTTGGGCGGTACTTCGAATCGACCACAAACTGTCTTATGTTATGACGGCATATCCGGTGACATGGCTGATCGGTGCAGTACTGATCGCACTCTATGTATGGAAGGGAAAATGGATGCCAGAGGCGTATTATCGAATGAAGAAAGAAGTATAGAAAGTGAGTGATGTATCATGACAGCTTTTTTAAATGATTTTAGCAAGTTTTACGGAACTGGTGAGAAAAATGAGGCGGGACAGAATCTGGAAGAATTCCTGGAACTGTATGATCCGAGAAAATATGAAACACCAAGCAATACGACAGATGCAGTCATATTTGCATATGAAGGGGAAAGCTGTGATTCTATTGACGGATTAAAGGTTCTTCTTGTAAAGAGAAGCAATCACCCAAGTATTGGTTACTGGGCACTGCCGGGCGGTTTTGCCAATATGCGGGAGAATTTAGATGAGACTGCAAGGCGTGAGCTGGAAGAAGAGACAGATGTAAAGGGGCTTGTTATGGAACAGATTGCAACTTATGGGGATTATGACAGAGACCCGCGGACCCGCGTGATCACAACTGCATATATGGCAGTCGTTCCGGAAAATGCTGTGAAAGTACAGGCAGGTGATGACGCCGCGGATGCTGTGTGGTGTGAGGTGAATCTACAAGGAGTCAGCACAGAAGAAAGAGAGAATGATTTGAACTGCTATGGAGGCGCTGTGTCAGATCTGGAAAAACAGATGGAATATCACTATAAACTTCACGTGAAAAATGTAAGCAGAGGCTTGGATACAGAGGCAGAAGTTGTACAGACGATCCGTGGCGAGCTGGTGCGCGAGGAACATTTTCAGGTGAAAAAAGCAGGTGAGATTGCGGTCGACCACAGTGCAATTATTGTACAGGCACTTTTAACGCTCAAAAAACGTTTGTAATCTGTGCCGTCATAGGGTAAAATATTGAGTGATATGGGAATGGAAGAAGCAAGAATGCTGAGGCATTCTTGAATTAAAATAATTCATATAAATCAGGAGGAGAGAAATGGCAGAAGAGACAGTTTCTAAGAATTTTATAGAGCAGGAAATCGATAAAGATCTGGCAGAGGGAGTTTATACAGAGGTCTGCACAAGATTCCCGCCAGAGCCGAATGGATACCTTCATATCGGACATGCAAAGTCTATTCTTTTAAATTCCGGACTTGCGAAAGAATACGGTGGAACATTTCATTTAAGATTTGACGATACGAACCCGATGAAAGAGGATATGGAATTTGTAGAGTCTATCAAAGAGGATGTGCAGTGGTTAGGAGCAGATTATAAAGACCATCTGTATTTTGCTTCTAACTATTTTGATACCATGTATGAATGTGCAGTAAAATTGATCAAAAAGGGAAAAGCATATGTGTGTGATCTCAGTGCTGATGAGATTCGCGAGTACAGAGGAACACTGACAGAGCCAGGGAAGGACAGCCCATATCGTGACAGAAGTGTTGAAGAAAACTTAGAGCTTTTTGAACGCATGAAGAATGGTGAGTTTGAAGATGGAACAAAGGTACTTCGTGCAAAAATCGATATGGCGTCTCCGAACATTAACATGCGAGACCCGGTCATTTACCGTGTGGCACATATGACACATCACAACACAGGGGATAAATGGTGCATTTATCCGATGTACGATTTTGCTCACCCAATTGAGGATGCAGTAGAGCATATCACACATTCTATCTGTACACTGGAGTTCGAGGATCACAGACCGCTCTATGACTGGGTCGTAAAAGAGTGCGAGTTTGATCCGGCACCGCGTCAGATTGAGTTTTCAAAATTATACCTGACAAATGTTGTGACAGGTAAGAGATACATTAAGAAACTTGTTCAGGACGGCATCGTAGATGGCTGGGATGATCCAAGACTTGTTTCCATCGCAGCACTCAGAAGAAGAGGATTCACACCGGAATCTCTGAAAATGTTTATCGAACTGTGTGGAGTATCCAAGAGCCAGAGTTCGGTAGACTATGCAATGCTTGAGTATTGTATTCGTGAGGATTTAAAATTGAAACGTCCGCGTATGATGGCAGTACTAGATCCAATTAAACTTGTGATCGACAATTATCCGAAAGGAGAGGTGGAATATCTGGAAGCAGATAATAACCTGGAGAATCCGGAACTTGGAAAGAGACAGATTCCATTCTGCAAAGAGCTTTACATTGAGCGTGACGATTTTATGATCGAGCCTCCGAAGAAATATTTCCGTCTCTTCCCAGGCAATGAAGTACGTCTTATGAATGCATATTTTGTGACCTGTACAAGTTATGAGACAGATGAAGATGGAAATGTGACAGTTGTTCACGCTACTTATGATCCAGAGACAAAATGCGGAACAGGATTTACAGGACGTAAAGTGAAAGGAACGATCCACTGGGTAGCAGCACCTTATGCAAAACAGGCAGAAATTCGTCTCTATGAGAATCTTGTAGATGAAGAGAAAGGTGTATACAATAAAGAGGACGGTTCTCTGAACCTGAATCCACATTCTCTTGAAATCCGCAAGAACTGCTATGTAGAGGATAGCTTTGCAGAGGCAAAGGGATGTGACAGCTTCCAGTTCGTAAGAAATGGATACTTCTGCATTGACAGTAAAGATTCTACACCGGAGAATCTGGTGTTCAATAGAATCGTGTCACTGAAGAGCTCTTTCAAACTGCCTAAGAAATAAAGAGGAATAACATGAACGAACTGACCATGAATCTGAAGACAGATTCAAAAGTTCCCCTCTATGAACAGATTTACAACTATATAAAAAGTGATATCCAGAATGGCAGGATTTCTTATGGAGAGAAGCTCCCTTCCACAAGAGCTCTTGCCAGACATCTGGAAATCAGCCGCAGTACGGCAGAGCTTGCGTATGAACAGTTACTGTCAGAAGGCTATATAGAATCGGAGCCGTGCAGAGGATATTTTGTAGCAAAGATTGATGAGTTATATCAGATCCGTCCTGCAAAAACACCAACAGAAGCAAAAAAAAGAACAGAAGCCACGATACCGTTATGACTTTACGCCAAACGGAGTGGATTTAAAAAGCTTTCCCTACAATGCGTGGAGAAAGCTTTCTAAAGATATACTGACAGATGATAAAACAGAGCTGTTCAGATCCGGTGAATCCAAAGGGGAACTTGGGTTCCGGCAGGCAATCTGTAATTATCTGCATCAGGCCAGAGGCGTGAATTGTACACCGGGACAGGTAATTGTTGGTGCCGGAAGTGATTACATTTTAATGCTTCTTGGTATGATACTTGGAAGAGAACATGTCGTTGCATTTGAAAATCCGACATACAAACAGGCATATCGTCTCTTCCGGGGACTTGCCTATAAGACTGTTCCGGTCGGTATGGACAAAAATGGAATGAAAGTGACAGAATTGTCTGATAGTGGGGCAGATATTGCATACGTGACTCCGTCTCACCAATATCCGACAGGGATCATTATGCCGATTGGACGAAGACTGGAACTTTTGAAATGGGCGAAAGAAGAACCGGATCGTTATGTGATCGAAGACGATTACGACAGTGAGTTCCGTTATAAAGGAAAACCGATTCCGGCACTGCAGGGATATGACCGGGACGGAAAAGTTATTTATCTTGGTACATTTTCAAAATCCATTGCACCGGCAATCCGTATGAGCTATATGGTGTTGCCGGAAAAACTGCAGAAACGCTATGAACGAGAATATAGTTTTGTGAATTCAACCGTTTCAAAAGTCGATCAGATGATCGTACAGCGATTTATTGAAGAGGGCTATTATGAACGGCATTTGAATAAGACAAGAGCTATGTATAAAGGACGTCATGATACGCTGATTGAGGAATTAAAGCCTCTTTTGGGAAAATGCAAGATTTCCGGAGAACATGCAGGTGTGCATCTGCTTCTGACGTTTGAAGATGGGTATTCAGAACAGGAACTGATCGAACTTGCAAAAAAATCAGATATCCGGGTCTATGGAATGTCAGATTATCGGGTGGGTGAAGAAAACAGTAGGAAAGCAACGATTCTTCTTGGATATGCCAATTTAAGCGAAGAACAGATTAAAGAGGCGGCAAGAACCCTGTGTAAGTGCTGGGGAGCATAGAAGAGTGCAGATGGATGACTGTGATAGTAGTGAAGCAGTTGCGCGTATTCAAGAATGCCTCGGCATTCTTGCTGCGAGGTGCGCGTCATGCAATTGCATGACATACTTCTACTGCGCACCTCTGCAATCCTGCCGGAGGCTATATCAGCTGGGGGATTGACTCCCCCACTGA
>ENA-OPZZ01000901-OPZZ01000901.1-human-gut-metagenome-genome-assembly--contig:-NODE-901-length-20893-cov-3.685014_pt1 | contig 20893 bp, 20 predicted proteins | sample MGYA00242487_ERZ504511 | MGnify/ENA primary metagenome ERZ504511 (study PRJEB26092, sample SAMD00036241) | human gut metagenome | host: Homo sapiens | study: EMG produced TPA metagenomics assembly of... | reverse complement strand
GCCTCTTCAAAGTTGTCCTGATACTTCTCCATTGTTTCCTGTGGAATCGGTGTTGTAATTACCACAAGCTCTATATTATTTTCTTCGCATAATTTCTTAAGTTTTTCAAAATATTCTTTTACTTCCGGCAAAATTTCCTGTCTGTCCCAGAGTTTCAAATTATCCTCTGTCTTCACGGCATCTGTTCTGTGAATGCTGACATGCCCTTTCCCTCCATAGTTCTGAACATCACTATTCCAGAAAGAATCGTCAAAGTTTTTATATGCTTCTCCAAGCTTTGTCTTGATTCTTTCAAATGGGTTTTTCAATCCGGTTCTACAAAGATACCATGGAAAAATTGTCATTCTCCAGTCTTGTCCCCACAGCAGTTGATGGTAATACTCTGCTTTTACCAATGATTTTGGAAACTCATCATACATTTCTCTATATTCTGCACCCTTGCTTTTTTCTGCCACCCAATAACCTGGATCCAGTTCGTAAACCACTCGTTTCGGATGACCGACACGTATTGCTTCTTTTACGATAAAATAACTATCTGAAAGATACTCGCCCCCAAGACACATATTGATACTGTTACCGCCAGTATACTGATCTACAACTTCCGGCGCAATTGCAGCTTTTCCATGAGAAGTTCCTACAAATATATCTGTGTACTCCTCGCCGTTTTCCAGATTATGCATATCAAACCGAAAAAAGCTATACGGTTTTGCCGCAAAGCAAAGCATTTCATTCACACAAATAATAATTATCATCAAAATTACCGGACTGACAAGTTTTTTAAAATTATGCATAAATAAAACCTCCTGCTGTATCTGGCATTCTGCCAAGCAATGGCATTGCAAAAATCATTGCAAGATAAATTGCCCAACGAATTACCCATATCTTTGTAGAAAGAGACTGGCGAATCTTCGTTCCTCGTTCCTGTAAAAAAACTGACTACAAAGCAAATTGCACAACATACTAACAGCACAGCAATAAATACAGGTGTATACTTTAAATTCATCTGCCCAAACTGTATATTTAATATCTGTGCAGGTTCAAAATATGTTACAGAATTTTTCATCATTGTAAGAGCCTGTGGAATTGTGTCCGCCCGATCAAAGTACCAGCTTATATTCACAAGTAGAAATGTCCGGATAATCTGAAATATATGCCAGCCTGTAGATTTATCGTCAATATGAAGCTTTTTCTTCCACTCTCTGTAATTTTTTGTCATCAGACCACTAAATGCAATAATCACTCCATTATAAATACCATATACTATAAACTTCCAGGCTGCTCCATGCCAGATTCCTACCACAAGGAACACGATCAGATTCGCTACACAGATTGGTAATGCTCTTCCATAATTTTTTCCAAACTTCTTCTTTGCGAATTTACCGAATTTTCCCATCCAGCCAGATAATGATACCGGGTAGAATACATAATCTTTCATCCATGTTCCCAATGTAATATGCCAGCGATGCCAGAAATCTGTAATAGAAACTGCAAAATACGGACGTTTAAAGTTTTCATCCATCTCTACGCCAAATAATTCTGCCACACCAATAACTACATCTACACCTCCTGAAAAGTCCGCATAGAGCTGTGCAGAATATGCCAGTACACCTAATATTGCAATTCCATTATAAGTCTGATACTGATTAAAAATTGCATCAACAAATACTGCTGCTGTATCTGCAATCAACATTTTCTTAAAAAATCCCCAAATGATCCGCTGAACACCACGTTCAATTCTCTGCCAGTCAAATTCATGTTCTGCGTATAAGGTCTTTGTCAATCAGTCAAATCTGCCAATCGGTCCCTGCAAAATCTGAGGGAAGAAAGAAACAAACAAAGCAAAACGAAATACATTTTTTTCCGGTTCGCAACGATTCCAATAAACATCTAAAATATACCCTGCTGACTGAAATGTGTAAAAAGACAATCCAATCGGAAGTAATAAATGAAATGGGCCAAAATCTGTATGAAATAACTGATCAATATTCTGTACAATAAAATTCGTATACTTCAATACTCCTAACAGACCAAACACAAATAGAAGGGCAAGTATTAACACGCCCTTCTTTTTTTGCTTCGCATCTTTTTTATGTGCTTCATCTGTCTGGTCTATTCGATGAATTACAAGCGCTGTTCCATATGTCACAAGTGTTGTATATAGAACAAACCCTAAATACTGTATTCCGGCAGATGCATAATAAATGTAGCTGAAAAGCAACAGCCACATCCATTGACAGCGTTTCGGAATGATATAATATCCAACTACTGCCACAATCACAAATACCAGAAATTCTATTGATGTTAATGACATAAATATTTCCTCTTACTTAAAAAATGAAATGTATCTTTCAGTCCTACCCAAAGCTGATCTTTGTCACTTAAGTTCAGTGCTGTTCCATCTTCCAAATGATATCCTTCTGCGGAAGCATTGCCCTTATACTCCCCTACAAGCTGTGGCCATTCTACACCGATCTCAGGGTCGTTCCATGCAAGACCACCTTCATCTCCCGGATGATAGAAGTCTGTACACTTGTAGCAGAACTCTGCAATCTCACTTAAAACAAGGAATCCATGGGCGAATCCTTCCGGAATATAGAACTGCTTCTTGTTCTCTTCTGTCAATTCTACACCGAACCATTTTCCATATGTCTCACTGTCACTTCTAAGATCAACAGCTACGTCAAATACTGAACCTTTTACGACACGTACAAGTTTTCCCTGTGGAAACTCTTTCTGGAAATGTAATCCGCGAAGAACACCTTTTGTAGAACAAGACTGATTGTCCTGTACGAACTGCATCGTAAGTCCTGCCTCTTCCATATCCTTCTGATTATATGTCTCCATAAAGTATCCTCTTGCATCACCATGAACCGTTGGCTCAATGACACAAAGTCCCTTTATTCCACCTGCATTTTTTTCTACTTTAATCTGTCCCATCTTACATATCTCCTTTTGTGTGATTATGATGCATACGGGCACACATATATTATGTGCACCCGTCCATTTCATTTTCACTCTTTTTATTCGTCTTACAATGTCTCTTATCTGAGTCTATACGCATCTCATGAAACTTTTAGAGTTCACCTATGTTCAACTCTTTCAGATAACGTCCAAGTGCATCCTGCCAGGTCGGGAGTGGTGTAAAGCCATTCTCCACCAGCTTCTTCTTATCCAGTCTGCTGTTAAATGGTCTTGCAGCTTTGGACACTCCATACTCTGCAGTTGTAACCGGATCAACTGTAATTCTGTCTTCTCCGTACTCTGTATGTCCCTGTTCTACAGCCTGACGGAAGATTTCTTTTGTAAAATCATACCAGCTGATGTATCCGCCTTCGTTTGTCGCATGATAATAACCATACTTATCTGTCTCGATCATGTCTACAAGCAGTCTTGCCAGATCAAATGTGTAAGTCGGTGTACCGATCTGATCATTCACTACACGAAGTTTATCATGATTTTTTCCAACTTTCAACATAGTCTTTATAAAGTTGTTACCATTCTTTCCAAATACCCACGCAATTCTTACGATGAAGTATTTGTCCAGTGTCTCAGAAACTGCCAATTCTCCATCCAGTTTTGACTGTCCGTAAACATTTAACGGCTGATAATCCTTACAGTCCGGCTGCCATGGTTCTTCTCCCTGACCATTGAATACATAGTCCGTACTGGTATAGACCATCTTACTGTCAAGCTTCTTACATACTTCCGCAATATTTTTCGTTCCTTCTGCGTTTACTGCATGAACCTTATCCTTTTTATCCTCATCTTCTGCAAGGTCAACTGCCGTCCATGCTGCACAATGTATCACTGCGTCCGCATTTACTTCTGTAAGAACTTTCTCTACAGATGCTTTATCTGTAATGTCCATCTGCACATATGGCATAGATACAACCGGTGTACCGTCCTGGATTCCATTATAGCTTTCCGCGATGTCGGAACCGATTCCTTCGTAGCCACGCTTTGCCAGTTCATTCATCACATCATGTCCGAGCTGACCAGCTACTCCAGTTACCAGTACTTTCATTATTTCATTCCCTCCCGGTTTGCATACATCTTCTCATAGTAATTCTGATACTCTCCGGAAATGATCGTCTCCCACCACTCCTTGTTATCCAGATACCATTGGATTGTCTTTTTGATACCATCTGCAAATTTTGTCTCCGGCAACCATCCAAGCTCATTGTGGATCTTTGTCGGGTCGATTGCGTAGCGCATATCGTGTCCTTTACGATCTGCCACATATGTGATCAGGCTTTCCGGTTTTCCAAGCTCTTTACAGATCATCTTAACGATGTCGATGTTCTTCATCTCGTTGTGTCCACCAACATTGTAAACTTCTCCCACACGTCCGTTGTGGATGATCAGGTCGATGGCTCTGCAGTGATCCTCTACATATAACCAGTCACGCACATTTTCACCTTTTCCGTATACAGGAAGTGGCTTATCATTCAGTGCATTTGCAATCATAAGCGGAATCAGCTTCTCCGGGAAATGGTATGGTCCGTAGTTGTTAGAGCATCTGCTGATTGTTACAGGCAGTCCGTATGTTCTGTGGTATGCAAGAACAAGAAGGTCTGCGCCAGCTTTTGATGAGCTGTATGGGCTGCTTGTGTGGATTGGTGTCTCCTCTGTAAAGAACAGGTCTGGTCTGTCCAGTGGAAGATCTCCGTAAACCTCATCTGTAGATACCTGATGATAACGTTTGATACCATATTTTCTGCAAGCGTCCATAAGAACTGCTGTACCTTTGATATTGGTATCCAGGAAAACTTCCGGGTTCTCGATAGAACGGTCTACATGACTCTCTGCTGCAAAGTTTACAACCATGTCCGGATGCTCTTCCTCGAATAATTTGTAAACAGCCTCACGGTCTGTGATGCTCTCTTTTACAAAACGGAAATTCGGGTTGTCCATCACTGGTGCAAGTGTAGATAAGTTACCTGCATATGTCAGGCAGTCCAGACAAACGATACGATAATCCGGATATTTGTCTAACATGTGAAAAATAAAGTTACTTCCGATAAATCCAGCTCCGCCGGTTACGATAATTGTCATAATTAAAAATCTCCTTTGAATTACTTAGTCAAAATTTATAAAAATTATTCATTTTTTATTCTTATATCTTAGTACAGATCCTCTCGGTATTTTCCGTCTAAGACATCTTTCAGATATTGACCATACTGGTTCTTTTTCAATACCTCGTAAACTTCCAGAACTTCTTCCTTTGAAATCCAGCCATTTAAGTATGCAATCTCTTCCAGACATGCAATCTTACGATGCTGATGTGTCTCAACTGTCTTTACAAAGTTTGTAGCATCTACAAGGCTCTCGTGTGTACCAGTATCCAGCCATGTGAATCCCTGTCCGAGAAGTTCTACATTCAGGTTGCCCTTCTCAAGATATACTCGGTTCAGGTCTGTGATTTCCAATTCTCCACGGGCACTTGGTTTCAGGCTCTTTGCATACTCTACAACTTTATTATCATAGAAGTAAAGTCCTGTTACACAGTAGTTGCTCTTTGGATGCTCCGGCTTCTCCTCGATGGAAATTGCTTTTCCTTCGTGGTCGAACTCAACAATACCGAAACGTTCTGGATCATCTACATAGTAACCAAATACTGTAGCACCTTTGCCTGTCTCAGCATTTTCTACTGCTGCCTTCAGACGCTTGTTCAGTCCATGTCCTGCGAAAATGTTATCTCCAAGAACCATAGCAACTGTATCATCACCGATGAACTCCTCGCCAATGATAAATGCCTGGGCAAGTCCGTCCGGGCTTGGCTGAACTGCATAAGAAAGATGTACACCAAACTGATGTCCGTCCCCTAACAACTCTTTAAATCTCGGTGTATCCTGCGGTGTAGAGATGATCAAGATATCACGGATCCCTGCATTCATCAGCACAGACATCGGATAATAAATCATCGGTTTATCATAAATAGGTAATAACTGTTTTGATGTTACCATAGTCAGAGGATAAAGACGTGTTCCAGATCCTCCTGCCAAAATAATTCCTTTCATATAGGAACCTCCTTGTAATAGATACAATACATAGTTTTACCATATCTTCTAAAGTTATGGCATGTTCATGATTGCATTATAAAAGGTGACCCTAGGTCACCTTCAAGTACTTTTTATAAAAAATGTAACTTTTTTGTAATATTTAAGAAAATCTTCAGGAATTCGTGAATCTAAATCCGTTCTTCCATCTTTTCAGTAGCATATTGCAATTTTGCTCCATACTTATCCTGAAACTTCCTGACCGTATTAGATTTCAATTCATGTGTTCGCATCTTTTTAGCTATAATTCTATAAAACATTGCATATCCTTTTAATTCTGCTCTGAATCTTCTTTCCGTAACCTCTAATTGTGAAACAGCCGTCCTAATATCACTACCTTTAAGTTCTATAAAATACGCTGACTTAGCCGAATCATTCAAAACCAAATAATCGCAACACGTCTCATCAACTACCAATTTCCCATCCAATTGATATTGTCGCACATCCGACTGTCCTTTATCATTAATTGCCCGATGATGGCAACTGCTTCCTTTATCACGAGACACAATAATTTTCTGATTTTTTTCACATTCCGACTTTTCTGCCGTAAGTAACATATTGCCTCCTTATCTTCCTGTATCTATTCTTTCAACATTAACATCTTATCATAATCTTCGTTAATCTGTTCTGAAGCCCCGTCAATCACTTCATTTTCAATAGACTTGAACTCTTCATCAAGACAGGATTTTATTTTTCCATTCTGCACAAATATTGCATTTACTTTATCATAATTAAGCCATTTGTTTTTACTAATAATTCGACTTAATTGGCTCTCATCTACATCTTTTGAAACCTTATCTGCATATAACAAGTTATTAATTGTTCCTAATATATACGGGCTATGTGTTGTCAAAAATAGTTGATTACCATTACCATTGCACACTAGAGCAATAAATTCCATTACCAGTTTCTGTGAATTTGGAAATAGATGTGATTCCGGTTCTTCAATAATGAAATAAGTGCTCTCTCCATTTAGCAAATAGTAGAATAAAACATTTAATATCCATACAACTTCCTGTTGACCAGAAGACGCATAGTTCAACTTCACATATCGATTCTTGGATACCTGCAATCGTTCCTCTCCGTCTTTGTTAATATATTCTCCCTGTAGCAATTGTTTCATCAAAGAAATAGCTTCTTTCGCTCTTTCCTCATCAATTTTTATATATGTCATCGATATTACATCATTCAGCATCTCAACCGGACTGATTGTAAATACTGATTTCATCTGCAATATCTTTTCCAGATAACTTCTTGTGCAATAATCCATATTGCGTTTTTGAATATCATCCATGGAACTGTAAATATAATTCATCTGATTACTCAAAAGTGTAATCATACTTCTTCCAGCCGGGATATAAACAACATCCGTCTTATCATTGAAAAATTCTTTGATTTCACGTTCCGTTAATTCTAATATCGGATCTGGGTGATTGTGAATTTCTTTACTTCGATTTTCAAGCATTTCAAATAACTCATTAAAATCTTTGCTAATATCCACTTTAACTTCATATATTCCTTCTTTGTTCTTTTCAAGAAAAACTTTCAATATCTTCTTTTCCGTATATCGATATTGTAAAAACATATCTCCATCCAAGCTTCCTGGTATTCCAAAAATCTGCAAGAAATTAGCCCGGACTTCTTTTATAAAACGTTGCTTAACCGTTACATTTCTTGACTCTGCTACGTGTCTATTCAACAAATATTTCTTCTTATACTCCACAAACAAAATATTCTTTATATTTTTGAAAAAGAAAATACTTTTGGCAATTGTACTTTTGCCAGATGCCTGCGGACCTGTGCACACCATAAATTCTTCAATATTAATTTCACATTCCTCTATCGGTCCTAGATGTTTTATATATAATTTCTGCATTCACATAATCCTTTCGCACTGCAAATATTAAAATAGTTGATATATATATTATGATTATATATCAACTACTCTTACTTCTCAACATATTTCCGCTACAAACACGCCCGCGTCTTTCGTAATCCGGAAGCCTTTTTCCGTCTTTTTCCGCACATAAGTCTGGAACTCTTTATACCGCTCCAATATATACTGGCTCTGGTTTCCATGACAGGACAATATATATGATATCAACGGTTCTGGATCTGGAATTACGAGTTCATCTTCGTATGTCCTCCAATGAACATCCGTAAAATATTGCTCCAGTATCTCAGCCCCATTCTCTCTTCCAAATCTTTCATACAGTTTTTCTGCTGAAAGTACGATCCGATCATCAAAGCTCTGTACCAATTCACTGACTTCTTTCATATGCTCGCTACCATAAGTGCTGCACACAAATCTTCCACCAGGCTTTAGTACACGCTCCACTTCCCGGCACACCTGTGGTATATCCTCACAGTAAAACAATACATGTCCGGCAACTACCAGATCAAAGCTCTGATCCTCATAGGGAATCCTGTGACAGTCAAAATGCCGAAACCGGAACCTATGGTCTCCAATCCCTACATTACGTCTCGCATCCCGAAGCATACCTTCCGATGTATCTGACAAAGTAATCTCTATATTCTCTGGAAGTTTGTCTTTATTTTCCTCCCAGAGTGTTCCATCACCACAGCCGATTTCCAACACCTTCATGCCATCTCTCACACAAAGCTGCTCATAAATCCACGGAAACCATCCCTGTTTATTCACAGAATAAAGACTGTGCAGATTAATTCTGGCTGATATATTGGACGCATCCTGATACTGGTTCTTCAAACTCTTCTCCATACCCGTCAGATGGATCAGATTCAGCATCTGGCTCCAGTCAATGGTATGTTCCTTCTGAATCAGTTCCGATGTATCCTGTATTGCTTTTTCTACAAGCTGCATCTGCTCAATCTTATCTCTCACAAGCTTCAATTGAATATTCAATGAATTCAGCATAAAATGATAATCCGCATCATCAATGGTCATCTCTCTGATATCATCCAGCGTAAATCCCAGGTACTTCAAAAGAAGAATCTGCTGCAGTCTGGCAAAATCTTCATCTGTATAGAATCTTGCCCCTGAATCCGACACATACGATGGCTTTAAAATATTCTGTTTGTCATAATACCTGATTGTCCGGAGAGTTACATTCGCCATCCGCGCAAACTCTCCGGACGAATAATAACCTGGCTTTTTCATTCTACCTTTGTTACACCTTTATTCTTCACATCTGCCAATCAGACAACTCTTCCGATAAAATACCGCACCATACTTCAGCACTTTTTGATACCCCTGAGCATAAATGCTGTCTGCATAACGCATCTCCTCTATCTGATTCAATGCCCTTTCGCCCGCTTTTTTCATATTTTCCAAGCTGTCAGCAATCTTCATTTCCATAATAACCGCTCGACGCTTTTTCTTATCCTTTATTACAAGATCTGGTCTTCCCAGTCCACTTTCATAATTAGACTCCACAATATAACCTGCATTTGCAAATAATCCTGCTAAAAATGCATGGTAAAAACTCTCCGCATAATCATGGTAACTGATAGTCTCAAACAACAACTCCGATATCAAATCTGACAATCTGCCAGTATCTGCATTCCACAAAGCCTCGAACAACTTGCTTCTGTCACGAACGGCTATTTTCTCATCAAACCAACGCACTACACTTTTCCTGAAAATATCCATAATCTCTGCATTTGGGATTTTCAAAAATGCTTTCGTCTTTCCAGACACCGGATTTTTAATATCCTTGGTCAAATATCCATTCAGATACAACACGCTCCACAGATTTTCTTCCGAATCTGTCAGATTCTCATATGTCAAGTTTTCTGTAATGTTGACCTCTATTGTATCGCCTGCAAGAAGCTTCTCAAAAGAATCCGTCACATCCATGCCCTCGCATGATAAAAATGTGCGAATAATATCATTATGACTGGTATTTTTCCAAAAATTCTCTGGTTCACTTCCTGATTCGAATGCCAATTTATTTAAATAGCATAATACATCCCATGGGCAATAAATCTCCGTCTTTCCAAAACAATATCCATCATACCACTTTTTGATCCGATTGAAATATTCAAGATTACCAGTATTCTCTAAAAGTATTCGTACTTCCTCATCCGTAAAGCCAAAAAATTTACTAAATCTCTCATCTGCAATGGTATCTGCCACAAAATTATTGGTACCTGTAAAAATACTCTCTTTCGAAATACGCAGACAGCCTGTGATTACTGAAAATTTAAGTGATGTATTATCCTTTAACGCCTGACTCATCATTGTACCGATTACATCCAGCATCTCGTTATAATATGCCCTGGCTCCTGCCTTTGCCATCGGCACATCATATTCATCAATCAGCAGGATCACCTGTTTTCCATAGTATATCTGCATCATACGCATTAATATTCTAAGTGAAATCTGCACATCTGTTTTATTTCCCTGCCGCCGTTTCAATCTGGCAAAAATCTCTTTATATGATTCATCAATTTCAATACATTTTTCTAAGTAAGCATGTTCTACATATAGCTGTGAAATAATGGATTGCAATAACCCATATGCATCTTCAAAGGATTCCCCACCTGCATCCTTAAGACTCAAAAAAATCACAGGCCATTGGTTCATCCACAATTCACACAGTTTCTGATCTTCAGCAATCTTCAAACCTTCAAACAAAGCTCTACTATCTCTGCGAATATCAAAGAAAGAAGCCAGCATACTCATCACAAGCGTCTTTCCAAATCTGCGAGGTCTTGTAAAAAGTGTAATCTCCGCAGGTTCTGTCTTCACCAAAGCCTGAATCAGTTCCGTCTTATCCACATAGTAATAATCATTTTTCCTAATCTTCTCAAATTCAGAAATACCAATCGGGATATTATATCGAATCACTTTTCCACCTCCATGCCATATATACTTTTATTATAAAGCAACTCCCGGCTTTCCACAACGGAAAACCGGGAATTTATATTTTTACCATGTTTTTATATATTCTTATTCAAAACGATTCATATATCCAGGATATTCCGCATGTCCTGACTCTAAAGTATTTCCTTCCACCGTAATCTTAATCTTCTCACAACCATATGCATCTAAAAATGTATTTACAATGCTTCCGATTGTATAATACTCACCGGTTGTTCCCATACTGCAAACATATGCACCAAATGCTTCATTGAAATCAACATCCAGACTTTTCACTCCATCTACAGTCTGTTCTTCACATTTTAAAACTCGAACGTCTGAAGACAGCACCGATTTTTGAACTAATGCGTTCACAATATTCTCTGGTGTCAGTTCATCAATCTTTACACTCTCAGCTACAAATGCAGTTGCATCATCATTGCTAGTATAAATAGTAATTTCTGCTGATTTATCTTCCTGTACTGTTTGATTTCTTTTTTGTCAGAATCATCTTCCATCTGATCAGCCTTACTCTGTTCATCTTGTTTTTCATTCTTCTGGTTATCATTATCTGATTTCTGTTGCTCATTTATCTGGTTATCAGACTGCGATGCATCTGTACTTGAAGAATTGCTACAAGCTGAAACTGACAATAAAACTCCTGTTAATAAAACAATAAACATTTTCCTTTTCATTACGTTATCTTTCCTTTCCAACCACGGATTCCGCCCATGGTGTATATACCAATAATAAATCATTCCCACGAATTTTGGTACATATTTCTACATCTCTTTGCAAACTTTTAGATTTTGATATTCCATTTTTATTTTTTTCCACAAACTTTTCTTGAACATAATGTCATCAAATGTTATTGCCTGCATATTTTGTTGCATAGATTGTCGGTTCATATACCCCACACATAATCGAGGTAGTTTTTTAAATACTTCTTCAATAGTTCCGTCCTTTTTTATAAATAAACCTGCATTTTTGATTGTTCCATTAGAAAAATACATTTTTCCACCAACTGCTCCCACATTTTTTCTCATAGTATTAGAAACAAATGTTTCAATATAATTATCTGACACTTTTATTATATAGGAAGACAAAACTAATATATATTCATTTTTCGTTTTTTCAATCCCGTAATTTAACATCTCCGTATTATTACATTTCTTTTTCCATGGTAGAGTATTGATTGAGATTCCATCAAATTCGATATCCCCTTTGTAGTTTCCATCTACAACGCAGAACTCTACCCTATCTCTTCCATAATCATCAGCAATTTTTATCAATGTATCTTTAGGAATCGTATTTTTTGTCTCTTTGACTATCACAACAGACACTCTTGGCTTTTCTTTTATTGCATATTTTACCCGATAGAATCCTGGATATTCTGTCATCTGTACTTCTGCACTTTCTCCACAACGTTTCAAATGATCCTCAATGACTTTCTTGCCAGCATCGAATGCATACCTTTTACTTTCAGGATTTTCTGCTGTAGATTGCTCGTGCATTCTCCAATGATATAATACTTTAGGAATTCTAACAATATTATCCGCTCGCTCTGTACATCGAAATATCATATCATAATCTTGAGCCCCGTTATACTCACCTCTAAATCCACCAATCTCCTTCATTAAAGATGCCTTGGCTATAAAAAAAATGACAAATATAATTATTAGATCTTAGCATATCTAAATTAAACTCTGGTTTAAAATTCGGTTGAAAATGTTTTTCTCCAGACATGGTTATCTTATCTTCATCCGTATAAATAACATCTGCATTTTCGTCATTGACAGTTTTTACCGCTTCAAACAATGCATCCGCAGCAAGCATATCATCATGATCCAAAAGCCCAATATAATCTCCTTTTGCAATACTTAAAGCTTTATTGGTATTTTGTGCTATTCCCAGATTTTCAGGCACATTTACAACTTGAATTCTTTTATCCATTTCTAGATATTGGTTTAAAAATTCGAGCAACCTCTTCATTCTCTGGGTTTGCATTCGCAATACACAATTGCCATTTTTGATAAGTTTGATTTCGAACTGAATCAAGCATTTCCCGCAAATAAAGGATTGGTGTATTATATACTGGAACTAAAATGCTAAATAGAGGCATGTATGGAAATTCTTTATTTCGCTGTTTCGTCAGTTCTTCCTCACTAACTTTATTTTTTTCATACCACGCAGCATAATCTTTATCCTTTATCTGACCTTGTCCTGTTAAAGTAGCAATTCCACCAAGTATTCCATATCTTTTATAAAACTGAATTCCCTTTTTTATAATTCCTTTTTTCATTTTATCACCTATGCAAAACAAGGGCAGAATTACTTCTGCCCTCTTCCTTATTCAAATAATTTATAAAGCCATCTCATAAATAATATTATATATGCTGCAAAGCATAATGTCACAATAAATGTTTCTAAATCGAATCGATGTGTTAATGACCTAATAACACCAACACCTTCTATTGTTTGACCAGCATAGATAAGTGTTGCATTCTCATTGGAACCTGGTGTATAAAATACTCGAATACTTCCTGTCGGACATTCCTGCACTGACATCTCCAACATATACTTTTTATCTTTAGTTGCATCAATTCTATCAAATTTAATTTTAAAAAATTTACCATTTCGCACTTTCTTTAAATCTGTTTTTCCTTGTGCAACTACTTCTTTTGAATCCTTTTCTATTATTTTATACGCCATTATCACCTGGCTCTTGTCCAAAACTCCATCTGCCGCAACTTTCAACGAAATACCATCCATATGATTCTCTTTACATACAAATGATTGTTCTAACTTTTTCCCTTGTTCTAAGGTAATTGATTGGAATGCACTTGTATCACAAGATGTATCATAAATAGATACTGCTTTATCAATAATTGCATATACACCTGCCAGACAAAGAATAATCAAACCAATCACAATAACTTTTATTTTTGATTTCATCTTTTTAACTCCTATCCTATGAAGCACTGTATATCTCAGCAATGTTCTTTGATTCACCAAACATCTTCACTACACCTTTATCCAGCCACACTACTTTATTGCACAGTTCTTCTACCTGCTGAATGCTATGTGAAACAAATAATAATGTTGTGCCCGCATCCAACATACGTTTTATACGGTTTTGGCATTTTTCCTGAAATCTAAAATCACCTACTGATAAAACTTCATCTACAATTAAAATATCTGGCGTACCAATTGTTGCAATTGAAAATCCTAGTCTTGAAACCATTCCTGAAGAAAAATTCTTAACAGGTACATTCATAAAATCATGAAGCTCTGAAAATTCAACGATATCATCGTAATACTGCTCCATCATTTGTCTTGAATATCCAAGCAATGCTCCATTCAAAAAAACATTCTCTTCTGCAGTAAGATTCATGTCAAATCCTGCACCCAATTCAATTAGCGGTGCAACAGTTCCATTCACAGATACGCTTCCTTTTGTTGGTTTTAGCACTCCGGCTATAACCTTTAACATTGTACTTTTTCCGCTACCATTCAAGCCAATTAATCCTAATGCATCTCCACGATTAATACTAAAGCTTACATCTTTCAAAGCCCAGAATTCTCCATACGATAATTGTCGCTTTATCGTTTTAATAACATATTCTTTAAAATTATCTACTCTTTCTGATGCAAGACTAAAACGCATCGATACATGATCAACACGAATCACTTCTTGATTCTCCATACTTTCTCTCCTTATATATACAATATAAAGTCATCTTGGTTTTTGTAAAACACATATAGTCCAAATACCAGCATGATTGAACATTCAACAATGGCAATTGTCATTGATGCAATACTTGGTAATGAATTATATATCATAACATTTCTAAACATTTGCAATATGTTCGTTATAGGATTCAATTTTACAATCGGTGTTAACCATGCCGGTAAAATTGACATTGGATAAATAACTGGTGTTAAATACATAAGTGCTGTCACAAACACAGAATATAAATGCATAATATCTCTAAATTTCACAGTAATCGCTGATAGTATTAGTCCTACTCCCAATGAAAATAACACAATAAATATCAGTGGAATAGGTACTAAAAGTACTGTATAGTGCAATTCTACTCTCATTGCAAGCATCACTAAAATCAAAGCCGTAAATGATGCCAACAGGTTAATTGTACTTGAAAATACTCGAGATAATACAAACAAATATTTCGGTACATATATTTTTTTCAACAATGATCCATTGTCCATAATTGCTGACATAGATGCCGTTGTGGCCTCTGAATAAAAGTTAAATATCAATTGTCCGCTTAATAAATAAACCGGGAAATATTCCACATCAAATTTAAACAAATTAGAAAACACTACTGACAAAATAATCATCATAAACAGTGGATTTAACAATGTCCATAATACTCCTAACACTGATTTTCTGTATTTTGTTTTTATATCACGTGCAATAAGTTCTCCCAGCAATGGACGAAACTTCTTAAAATTCTGTATATATATTGACACTTTCTTTCCTCCACTTTTTCTTAATATGGTCAAACAATCTTTTTTAGTATATCATTATTCCTCTCATTTAACAAGTTCTCAATTTAATTAACACGATACATACTTAAAATATTATTTTCAATATTCTCCCATTTTCGCTCTTGCGCCGTTTTTTGACCGTTTTCGTATAATACTTCTTGTAATACTCGATCCTCCTGCAGCTCTTGTAATAACAGTTTTGCTTTTTCTATATTCCCAGCATCATATAATAGACAATTTTCTCTATCTTTTAAATATTCAACATTTCCACCATTCGGCACAGCAATAACATATCCACCTGTAGCCATCATTTCAAGCGGGGGATAAGAAAAACTTTCTAATAAGCTCGTTTTTAAAAGCACATCACATTGGGTATATATCTCTGGAACCTTTTCATATGGAATCTTGTGCAGAAATCGTTCTACTTTATACCATGATTTAGGCTCTGCATTATAAGACATATACCATACTTCATATTGATTTCGGTCTAATTCATTTGTTATTTCAAAAGCCTCGTCCACATTTTTATAATCTACCGCACAATCCCCTTCAATAAGTATCCTGATTTTTCCGGTCATCTCTCTTTTATGACATGCAAATCGTTCCGTCTCCAGACCATTCGGAGCATAGCTTGATTCATGTCCATACTGCTCTTTTAACCACTGCTGACACCATTTTGAAATAGTTAAAAAATTCATATCTTTCCCTGGCATATAGGATTGATTTGCTCTTATTCTTAACGGATCTCCTTCGGTATAAAATCCTGTTTCCCAATTTTGCACAAGATACATCTTGATTTCTGCTCCAATACATTGCTCTACAATATCTACCGTTGTCCACATCGTAGCTATCATATATCTTATTTTCCACGTACCTCTGTATCTTCCAAATTAATTACTGGAATTTTATATCCTTCAAATTCGCACCACTTCTGTTCTCCACTTAATAAAAATAATCCAACATCTTTTCCTGCTTTTTGTAACATAGTGGCATGTTTCAGTGCTACTTTTATTCCACCACTGATTTCCAGCCCCGGCAATACAAATATATAGTTATCATTCAATTCATTCCCCATGATTCTTGTCAAATAGCTGCCGCTACGAACAGTTGAAGAATGTGTAATACAATATTGATATGCTTGTTCTCCCAATTTTTTTCGATATAACGAATCTGTAATCAAACGCTCTAACTCTACTTTCCATTCGTCATTATCTTTACATAAAACTCCTGTTTCGCCATTCTTGATACAATCATGAAATGCTCCAATATCACTAGCTATTGTCACAACCTTTACCAGTGCAGCTTCCGTCCATTTATTTTCCGACTTTGCTTTATTAAAAATTGTATCTTCCAATGGTGCAAGATTAATATCCATCTCTGCTAATATCTCAGGAAGTTTTTTCCAGTCTCCAAATGGATGTTTTTTTATTCTTTCTTTCCATGGATTTAACTCTACCGGCAAATCCAGTTCTCCTGCCAAGTATAACTCAACATTTTCATACTTTTTCAAGACTTCTATAAGAACCGGTTTTATCATTTCAAAATCTGCATTATGAGTAATACTTCCACTAAAATAACCTATTTTTACTTTTGTATTATCTTTTTTAATCTTAACAATTGCTTCTTTTGATAATTGAATCATTTTTTCAGAAGCGACATTACGATTAATATATACCTTCGGAATATATTTTCTCAACTCTTCTGCCAGACAATCTGTCGATGTAATTGCAAAATCACACTTTCTAAGCAGCTTCTGCATATTCATAACATTATTATCATATGCCTTTTTATCTTCTTCTGGCATTGCCATCACATATTTTATCTGATCTGTATATTGAGTATCTATTACCAGATCATCTATATCATAAATGATTGTTTTATTTAACTGTTTTGCCAAATCAACAAATGTGCCTATTGTCTCTGTCATTGGGCATCTAAAAAATACAAATGCCCGATAATATCTGATTTGATCAATATCTAATTGTGTAAAATATACCTCGTCTGTGGAATAATTGTATGCTTCCAATTGTTCTCTCTGATGCTTTACGCGATAACGCCATGGATGTGGCAAATCTTCTCCGCAGCCACTTATAAATTAATATGTCCTTGTAATTTTTTTTCGATTTTCCGTCTTAATCTTTTTTGATTTTCAAGATAACTCTTTGATTTTTTTTGCACAGCCTTGTATTCCTTCTTCTTTCACTGCCTTTATTGCATTTTTTTACCAATTGTGTTGTTCCCATTTTTTCCACCTATATCTTACCAAGTTTTTTTCAATAATGGATGATAATAATTATCTTCTCGTTCAATTCTGTCTTTCCATCGCTCAAAAAGTAAATCATCATTGTTCCAAAAATCTTTGATACTTTTATCTCCAGTATACTTCATAACTGCAAAACAATTCCATACATTCCAGTAATGTTTCTCTAGACATTTCAAACATATCTCTATATCAGCACAATCACCTAAATCAGTTTGAAATCCTCCTGCTCCATCTAATTTTTCTTTGCTATCATCATACACACACTTGTCAATAGCGTGGTATTCCGTACATGTCGCATGTTTGCCTCGTATCCTTGTTCTCTCCACTCTAAACCTTCATTCATAATATGAATTCCTTCTTCTTTGTCAAGAATTCCCCCTCCAAACACAACCTGTTCCTCACTATTTTTTATGCTCACACCTACTACACCTACATCCTGACGGCTTGCATACATTAATAACTCTTCTATCCATTCTTTCCTTTCAGGAATACACTCACAATTCATGTACACTTCGTATTGTCCAGTCATACTTTTTCTTGCATTTTCAAACCATTCATACCGGTTCTTATAATCATTTTTTCTCAAAGTTATAATTTGTATCTGCTCTTCATCATAATCAAAACTCATCTCTGCTGTTGTAATAATTTCCAAAGGCCTATAACTTGTTTTTTTCAAAAGTTCTTTGAGATATACTTGATAATCTATTTTTTCTTCTGTCCACAAACACAAACTGACTACTGGTGTTTGCGGAACTTCATATTTCTATTCTATATATGGTTTCATATGGCAAATTACATTTTACAGTTCCTTTTTCTCCGCTTCTTTTTAATTTGATCCGATATGGCTTTGATAGCTGCATCTACTGCATATTGTTTTTACTGAGAGATTCTGAGCAACAGATCCTGCATGGACTCTCCAATAATACAATATCTTAGGAATATGGACGATTTTCTCTGCTTTTTCAGTCAATCGCAACACCATATCATAATCTTGACTTCCTTCATATTCTCGTCGATAAAATTTCAGTCATATTATCTAGCAACTGTTTCTTAAAAACAACAAAATGACAAATGTAATTATGAGACCTTAATTCATCCTTTCCAAATCCAGACTTACACACAATATCAATTGAATCTTCTATTTTTTTTCAAACTTCATTTCATCTGTGTATATAAAGTCTGCACTATTCTGTATCTCTTTCATGCATTCATATAATGCTGATTCATGCAAGATATCATCATGATCCAAAAGTCCCAAATATGTTCCTGTTGCCATCTGTATTGCTTTATTTGTATTGCCTACAATACCTTCATTTTCTTCTAATTTTTTATATATAATCCGATTATCTGCCTCCATATATTTCATACATATTTCTCTTACATATTCATGATCCAAGTCGCTTCCATCTGCCAGGCACAACTCCCAATTTGAATACGTTTGCTTTTCCACAGAATCTATCAACTGTATTAAAAAATCTTTAGGTGTATTATAAAGAGGTGTAATAATACTAATCTTCTCTTCACATTCAAACTTAAATTCTTTCTGTTGCTTTCTTTCCTCTTCGCTTATTAAATGATAGTCACGTATAATCTTTAGTTCTTTTTTTAATGTTGCTTCCTTATTCACATAATTTTGTATTGCATTTATCAAACCTTCACGTTTTATCTTGCCAAATATTTTTTTTAATTTATTCTGCACTGTTTTTCTTCCCCTTTAACGTATATTAGCAGTATCTTCTGATACTGCTAATATACATCAATTGCACTTTACATTTCAATCTTTTTTGCCCTAATATTATCTTTACTGCTTAAATCTTATATATCTTTATTTCTGCAATTCATCAAGCCTAACTTTTCAATCATCTTTAATGATGCAGAATATAATGAATCAACACTTGTCTCATCTGCCAATTCACCCAGTGAATATTTAGCCACTCTTTCTGCATGACCTCCACATTTAAACGAAACAATCGGTACATTCAACAGCATTAGTTCTTGAACAACATATGAAAAAGTTTCATTGCAAATACTTGGAAATACTACAAAATTAATCTTTTTTTCTGTTAGAATTTTTCCAAGTTCTTCCTTATCATAATACCCTGTCGCTTCAAATTCTGTCTCTTTTACCAATGGCCCTATAATTAACGGTTTTACATTATATTCCTTTTTCAACAAATCCATTAATTCTTCAAAATACCTCGCCCCTTTAGGTACATCATATCTTCCGACAAATCCAATATTAATTGAATCACTATTTTCAGGTGCAATATAATGTGTTGCGTTTTTACTCAATGTAGAACTATGATAAATTACTTTTCCATTCTTAGTGATTGGATATATTTTAGTTACAAGCTCTTTTGTATAATTTGAGAAAAATATGAACTCATCAACTCTTGTAAATAAATCACAAAAGCAATTTCTCCAAGACTCCAAGTTCGTTCGTCGAATTGGCTGATTATGGTTAGGCCGTGCCAAACATTCATTACATATCTCTATATTATCAGGTAATCCGCAAGGTTTATTGTCAGCATTCAACAAAAAATACGATGGACATAAACTCAAATGATCATGAAAAACATATATTATTTTAAAATGATACAAATCTTTAAAAACTGATATATTATCAACAAATTCTTCCGGTGAAGCGTTGAAAGCCAAATTATTAATAAAAACTGTGTCGACTTTCACATTATTAAACAACAAATTCAAATCCAACAAATTTCTTAATTGTAATTCAACACCTGTCCGAATACTATTAGAGCATATGCTCCACTTATCAGTTCTAGACTTATATTTAAGAGTAAATACAAAAAAGCCATCTTTTTCAAACTCGTCTATTTTTTTATTTGCATAATATAATGCTCCACTATGTTCATTCTTGTCCAGGGCAATATCTATCATTAGCAATAATTTTTTTGCAGATAGAGCTAATCCTGCTAAAAATCTATAATTTTTCCATATATCTTTTCGTATGAACTTAGGATATTGAATATTCATTATTTCAGGATATTTTTCCTGCAATTTCATTTCATCTTTTTTATACACTTCACTTTGTCCCAATGATTTTCCTAAATCAGATTTTATATATGGAACATATAAATTAGGAATTAATTTATGACTATATCCACAATTCGTTGCTCTAAAGCACCAATCCATGGCTTGCGAAATATTGTTTTCCAAGTTTTTTTCTTCAAATCCTCCAATTTTATTCCATAT
>ENA-OPZZ01000898-OPZZ01000898.1-human-gut-metagenome-genome-assembly--contig:-NODE-898-length-20927-cov-5.044760_pt1 | contig 20927 bp, 19 predicted proteins | sample MGYA00242487_ERZ504511 | MGnify/ENA primary metagenome ERZ504511 (study PRJEB26092, sample SAMD00036241) | human gut metagenome | host: Homo sapiens | study: EMG produced TPA metagenomics assembly of... | reverse complement strand
ACGTTGACTGCCAATGCAGTATATTTCCTGATTGCGTGGCCCGGTGGGTGCGCGAGGGAGAGCGGCCTCCGCAACTCTGAGCGACTCCCCTCGTAGGTTTTCTCATATTTCCAAATATGAACAGGTCTTAGGATTCATCCTAAAATATTATTATAAGAAAAGAAGAAAAGAATATTAAGAATATCCATCTTAAAAACTGTTTTTACTTAGGAGGAGAAAAAATGGGATTTTCAACAAGTACATGTACAGAGTTTGTTGAAGTGCTTGCTTCAAAAGCCCCGGTACCGGGTGGCGGCGGAGCTTCTGCACTGGTTGGTGCAGTCGGAACTGCACTTGGCAACATGGTAGGCAGCCTTACGGTAGGCAAAAAGAAATATGCAGATGTAGAAGATGAAATGTGGGAGCTGAAAGCAAAATGCGACCAGCTTCAGAAAGATTTTCTGAGTCTGATTGAAAGAGATGCAGAAGTTTTTGAACCACTTTCCAAAGCATATGGCATGCCAAGAGAAACAGAGGAAGAAAAAGCAGAAAAAGCACGTGTTATGGAAATCGTTCTGAAAGATGCATGCTCTGTTCCGATGGAAATCATGGAAAAATGCTGTGAAGCAATTGATCTGATCGTAGAGTTTGCTGCCAAAGGATCCAAACTGGCGATCAGCGATGCCGGTGTTGGTGCAGCTTTCTGCAAGGCAGCATTACAGGGTGCAAGCCTGAACGTATACATCAATACGAAATCTATGGCAAACAGAGAATATGCTGAAGAACTCAACAAAAAAGCAGATGCAATGCTTGAAAAATACACAAAGATTGCAGATGAAACATTCGAAAGCGTTCTCGGACGCCTTAAATAGAAATACGGATTGCGCTAAGCGTGTATTGCAGAGTAATTCACATTTGTGAAGCAACAAATAATGAGCGGAGGAAATAGTTAAAATGGCAAAGCAGTTATTAGGTAAAGAAGTAACAGCAGCACTGAATGAAAGAATCAAAGCCAATGTAGCTGAGTTACAGGGAAAAGGTGTTAACCCGACTCTGTGCATCATTCGTGTAGGTGAAAATCCAAGTGATATTTCTTACGAAAAAGGTGCAACAAAACGTTGCGAAACACTTGGGGTAGCATGTGAAAAAATCCTTCTTCCAGGAGATGTATCACAGGAAGAACTTCTTGCAACAATTGACAAAGTAAATAAAGATGACCATATTCATGGCGTTCTTCTGTTCCGTCCGCTGCCGAAACATCTGGATCAGGCAGTGATCGAAAATGCACTTGCAGCAGAAAAAGACGTTGACTGTATGACAGACCTTTCCATGTCTGGCGTTTATACAGGAAAGAAAATCGGTTTCCCGCCATGTACACCGCAGGCATGCATGGAAATCCTGGATCATTACGGAATCGACTGCACAGGTAAAAAAGCCGTTGTTATCGGAAGAAGCCTTGTAGTTGGTAAACCGGCAGCAATGATGCTGGTTAAGAAAAACGCAACAGTAACTATCTGCCATACAAAAACAGTAGATATGCCATCTGTAGCAAAAGAAGCTGATATCGTGATCGTAGCTGCAGGACGCGCAGGTGTTGTAGGTGCTGAATATGTCAGAGAAGGACAGACGATCATCGATGTAGGAATCAACGTAAATGCAGAAGGCAAACTTTGCGGTGATGTTGACTATGCAGCAGTTGAGCCGATCGTTGATGCGATCACTCCGGTACCGGGCGGTGTTGGAAGCGTTACAACATCTGTTCTGGTAGGACATGTAGTAGAAGCAGCAATGAGAAAGGTTAATGGATGATCAGAAACAAAAAAGCGATGCTCTTTTGTTCTCAGATAATACTGACGGGTGCCCTTATAACTGGGGCACCTTGTTTGGCATCTGGGGCAGAGATTGAGGTGGCCGAAGAGGATGGAACATCCGGGAGTGTTTTCGGGAGTTCAGCCACTACAGCAGACAGTGAGGAAGTCGATCATTCCGGTGAGGGACAGATTCACAAGCCGTCCAGTCTGGAGGTACCGGATTTTACTTCTGATCCGGATTTTGTAGATGATTCTACAGATAACACTTATGGATATTATACGATCATGGGAGATACGACCGTTTCTCTTGCACAGATGACTTCGCAGTATGAAGAACATGGAGCAGAATATCCTTCAGCTTCATTAAAAGATGGTGGCGCAGCGACCATAGATGATTTTTGTACGATCATCCTGGAAGAAGCGAATGCAGAAGGCGTCCGTGGAGAAGTCGTTTTTGAACAGGCGATGCTAGAGACCGGATGGCTGCAGTACGGTGGTGATTCCGGAATATCTCAATATAATTTCGCTGGCATTGGAACGACCGGCGGGGGCGTTGCCGGAGTATCTTACCCGGATGTGCGGACCGGGATCCGCGCACAGGTACAGCATCTCAAAGCTTATGCATGCGAAGATGCACTGAATCAGGACCTTGTGGATACTCGATTTGACATGGTGACCAGAGGGAGTGCTCCATATGTAGAATGGCTGGGGCAGCAGGAGAACCCGAACGGGGGAGGCTGGGCCGCCGGATTTAACTATGGAGAAAAACTCAGAAAATTGCTCAGTGATCTGAAAGCGGAGTGAGCAACGAAAAAGAGTGAGGCACATGGCCCCACTCTTTTTCACTTCAGTTCAATATCTACAAGTTCCTTTGGCGGAAGCTTCTTCGTACATCCGGCCAGGAACTTCTTCAGTTCTTTGGATGATTTGGCAACTGGTACATTTGTTCCGGCACCACCCATACATCCGCCCGGACAGGCCATACCTTCGATCATACAGCCCTTGAGTTTGCCTGCTTTGGCAAGCGCGAGGACTTTTTTACATTCAGCAAGACTCTCTGCATGTTCGATATGAACCGGTACATCCGGATAATATTCCTTAAGGCAGGCTTCGATCGCACCTGCAACACCACCTGCAACAGCATAACCACGTCCTGCAGCAGTCGCATCATGAAGAGAACCATCCTCTTCGAAAGAAGCAGGATCGATTTCGCGTGCATCAAACATGGCATCCAGTTCCTCGAATGTAAGGACAAAATCAACATCACTGCGGACGGTGCGGCGCATAGCTTCCAGCTTCTTGGATGCACATGGACCAACAAATACAACCTTTGCATCTGGCTGCTCCTGTTTTACCTTGCGGGCAGTGGCAACCATCGGTGTCAGTTCCTGAGAAATATTGTCGATCATGGTCGGGAAGAATTTCTTTGCCATCATGGACCAGGAAGGACAGCAGGAAGTCAGGAGAAATGGAAGTTCTCCGGTGGCAACCTTTTCGGCATAATGATGCGCCTCTGCAATTGCTCCGACATCAGCACCGAATGCAACCTCATGGACATCAGAAAAACCAAGAACCTGCAGAGCTGTCTTGAATTTGCCAGGAGTCACATCATCACCGAACTGGCTGATATAAGCCGGAGCGATGATGGCAATGATTTTTTCACCACCACGAAGTGCATGAGCCAGCTGGAAAATCTGAGATTTATCAGAAATCGCACCGAATGGACAGCTTACCATACACATACCACAGGAAACGCATTTGTCCTCCAGGATACTTGCACGTCCCTGCTCATCACTTCCGATTGCCTTGACACCACAGGCCTGTTCACATGGACGGATATTGTGAGAGATAGCATCATAAGGACAGGCGGCTTTACATTTGCCACACTTGATACATTTGTCCTGATCAATATAAGATTTTCCATCTTTCATGGAAATCGCACCCTTTGGACAGGCCTGCATACATGGATGAGCGACACAGCCGCGGCACATATTGCTGACAATATATTTGTTTGGCGGACAGGCTGCGCATGCAGATGGAATGACCTGCATAAGAGGCGGCTCGTAATATTTCTCATCGATGTTGCTGGCTGCCAGACCGTCGGTCAGATGGACAGCTTTGTTTTCCGGGCGAAGAGAGAGGCCCATTGCAAGACGAACCCGCTCGCTGGCAACGGCACGTTCTCTGTAAATACTTTCACGGTATTTGGCTTTTTCCTCTACGATATTATAAGGAATAGCTTCAATATCATGAATCAGGGTTTCGTCAGTGGATTCAAATCCGGCTTTGGCTACTTCGACATAAACCTTGTGGCGGATTGCTCTGACAGGTGTGTCATAATTTCGCATATGTATATCTCCTTCTATCGTATTGCAGTTATTCAGCTGACAGTATTACATGGAAAAACAGAATGAACTGCCATAAACCGGATAACTGAAAAATATTTTTATCTACCTGACATTATAATATAGGAAAGAAATTCTAAAATCAACTAAGATCATGTATTTTTGCAGGCACAAAACAGACGGATGCACAGAAGATTATATGACAATAAAACGAAGGAGAACTAAAAACAAGATTGATAAAAAATTATGCAACATGTTAAAAAAATCACGAAATAGTTGCGAAAAATAAAAAATTAAATAAATTAATTCAAATTTTCGATATTTTCTTGTTTAAAATATATATTTAATGTATAATCAAATATAGCAAAGCTGTGTAAAATAGACAAAAACAATTAGCACAGGAAAATTTATTTTTAAACAAGGAGGGAATTGAATGTTAGATCAGTCTTATTACGCGAAGACAGATGAGATCATCGAGCATTACGGACCGAAACCTGCATCATTGATCCCAATCATGCAGGATATCCAGGCTGAGTACCGTTATCTTCCTGGAGAGCTTCTGACGTATGTTGCATCCAAGATTGGAGTTACAGAAGCAAAGGCTTACAGTGTAGCCACTTTCTATGAGAACTTTTCCTTTGAGCCAAAAGGAAAATACGTCATCAAAGTCTGTGATGGAACAGCCTGTCATGTGCGTAAATCCATGCCGGTTAAAGAAGCTCTTATGAAGGAACTTGGACTCAGTAACAAGAAGCATACAACGGATGATATGCTCTTTACGGTAGAAACTGTATCCTGCCTTGGTGCATGCGGATTGGCGCCAACCCTTACAGTAAACGACGAAGTACATCCGAAAATGACACCAGAAAAGGCAATCGATCTGTTAAATGAATTGAGAGGTGAGACGGTATGAGTATTGTGAGTAAAGAAGATCTGCTCAATAAGCAGGCTGAAGCAAAAAATACCCTGGAATCTTTTACCTGTCGTGTGCTTGTCTGTTCCGGTACCGGATGTATCGCTTCCGGCGCACAGAAGATTTATGACGAGATGGCGAAACTGTGCGAGAATCTTGACTGGGTAAGCGTGGAAATGCAAAAAGATGTTCCGCATGTCGGTGTTGTTAAGACAGGATGTCAGGGCCTTTGTGAATTAGGACCTCTGATGAAGATTGAACCTTATGATTATCAGTATGTTCATGTACAGGTAGAAGACTGTAAAGAGATCGTAGAGCGTACTGTTATGGAAGGAGAGCCGGTAAGCAGACTGTTTTATCGTGATCATGATACCGCCTGTCCACATCCTTCTGACATTCCTTTCCTGAATCAGCAGACAAGAATCGTTCTTGAGAACTGTGGTAATATTAATGCAGAATCCATTGATGAATATATTGCTGTTGGCGGTTTTCAGGCTATGGCAAAAGCTTTCTTCGATATGTCCCCACAGGATGTTATCGATGAAGTAACAAAATCCGGACTTCGCGGACGAGGCGGAGCTGGTTTCCCGGCTGGTAAAAAATGGTCTCAGGTTGCTCGTCAGAAAGAAAAAGTTCGTTATGTAGTATGTAATGGTGATGAAGGTGACCCGGGTGCATTCATGGATGGTTCCGTAATGGAAGGTGATCCATATAAGATGATCGAAGGTATGACCATTGCCGCATACGCAGTTGGCGCAGAGAACGGATACATTTATGTTCGTGCAGAATATCCGCTTTCCGTTAAACGTCTCCGTATGGCTATCGAACAGGCTGAAGCTTATGGACTGCTTGGTGACAATATCCTTGGTTCCGGTGTGAATTTCCATTTACATATCAATCGTGGTGCAGGTGCCTTTGTTTGTGGTGAAGGTTCTGCCCTCACTGCATCCATCGAAGGTAAGCGAGGCATGCCGCGTGTCAAACCACCGCGTACAGTAGAAAAAGGTCTCTGGGAGAAACCTACCGTTCTGAATAACGTAGAAACATATGCAAACGTTCCGAAGATCATTCTTCAGGGTGCTGACTGGTTCCGTACCATTGGAACAGAAGGAAGCCCGGGAACCAAGACCTTCTCCCTGACCGGTGCAATCGAAAACACAGGTCTGATCGAAGTACCAATGGGTACCAGTCTTCGTCATATCATTTATGATATCGGTGGTGGCCTGAAGAGCGGAGCTGCTTTCAAAGGTGTACAGATCGGTGGACCATCCGGTGGATGTCTGATCGAAGATCAGATCGACCGTCCGCTTGACTTTGACTCCGTTAAATCACTCGATGCGATCATGGGTTCCGGTGGCCTGGTAGTTATGGATGAGAATACCTGTATGGTTGAGGTTGCCAGATTCTTTATGAACTTTACACAGCGTGAGAGCTGTGGTAAATGCGTTCCGTGTCGTGAAGGAACAAAGCGTATGTTGGAGATTCTCGAGAGAATCGTAGATGGTAAAGGTGAAATGTCAGACCTTGATGAACTGGAAGAGCTTGCTACTATGGTACAGAGCATGGCTCTCTGCGGACTTGGAAAGAGTGCACCGCTTCCGGTTATCAGTACTCTGAAACGCTTCCGTGATGAATACGAGGAACATATTAAGGATAAGAAATGCCGTGCAAAAGTCTGTACAGCACTTCGTAAATTCCACATTAATCCGGAATTTTGTATTGGCTGCGGTAAGTGCGCGAAGAACTGCCCGGCAGGTGCAATCAGCGGAAAGATCAAATCTCCGTATCACATCAACAATGACGTATGTATCAAATGCGGTTCCTGTAAAGATAACTGTAACTTTGATGCGGTTTATGTGGAAGCATAGGAAGGAGGCTGAATTATGGGTACAATGACAATTGACGGTAGAAAAGTTGAATTTACCGATGAAAAAAACGTCCTGACCGTTATCCGTAACGCAGGCATTGATATTCCGACACTGTGCTATCATTCAGAGCTCTCTACATTTGGAGCATGCCGTTTATGTACAGTAGAGGACGACAGAGGCAAAACCTTTGCTTCCTGTTCAGAAGTACCGCGCGATGGTATGGTTATTCATACTAACACAAATAAATTAAGAAACTATCGTAAACTGATCGTGGAACTGCTCCTTGCAGCACACTGCCGTGACTGTACAACCTGTATCAAGAGTGGTGAGTGTGTCCTTCAGGAACTGGCACATCGTCTCGGCGTAAGAACCGTACGTTTCCAGAACACAAGAGAGCAGCATGAGCTGGATTTCAGTTCTCCGTCTATCGTTCGCGATCCGAATAAATGTATCCTCTGCGGAAACTGTGTACGTGCCTGCGAGGAAATTCAGGGAATCGGTGCACTTGGATTTGCATTCCGTGGAACAGAAGCAATGGTTATGCCTGCATTCAATAAAAAGATTGCAGAGACACAGTGCGTAAACTGTGGACAGTGTCGTGCATTCTGTCCGACAGGAGCTATTTCCATCCACACGAATACAGACAAAGTCTTTAAGGCACTTGCAGATCCGGATATCCGTGTAGTTGCGCAGATTGCACCTGCGGTACGTGTTGCAGTGGGCGATCATTACGGACTCCAGAAGGGCCGCAGTGTAATGGGTAAGATCGTCAATGCGCTTCATCGCATGGGATTTGATGAAGTTTATGATACCACATTCAGTGCTGACCTTACGATTATGGAAGAAAGTGCAGAATTCCTTAACCGTATTGAAAAAGGTGAGAAACTTCCGCTCCTGACATCCTGCTGTCCGGCATGGGTGAAATTTATTACAGATCAGTATAAGGATTATATTCCGAATATTTCTACCTGCAGATCCCCACAGGGAATGCTTTCTGCTGTTATTAAGGAATACTTCCGTGATCCGGAACATGCTCAGGGAAAGAAGACTGTAATGGTTTCCATTATGCCATGTACGGCTAAGAAGGCAGAAGCCGTTCGTCCGAACAGCTATACACATGGTGAGAAAGATACCGATATCGTTATCACAACCACAGAGCTTCTTCGTATGATCGACAACTTTGGCCTTGACTTTGCAGGACTTGAGCCAGAAGCATGTGATATGCCGTTTGGATTCGGTTCCGGCGGTGGAGTTATCTTTGGTGTTACCGGTGGTGTTACAGAGGCAGTTTTTCGTCGTCTGACTCCGGACCACAGTAAAGAAACAATGAGAGAAATCTCCGAGTGTGGTGTACGTGGAGACGAGGGAATCAAGGAATTCTCTGTACCATACAAAGGAATGGAAATCAAGATCTGCGTAGCCAGCGGACTTGCCAATGCAAGAATCGTTATGGATCGTGTAAAGAACGGCGAAGCAGAGTATCATCTGATCGAAGTTATGGCATGTCGTCGTGGCTGTATCATGGGTGGTGGCCAGCCGACAAGATCCGGTGACAGAACAAAAGCTGCCAGAGCCAGAGGTCTGTACAATGCGGATAATACAACGATTATTAAGAAATCCGATGAGAACCCGATGGTACTCGAACTTTACCAGGGACTTCTCAAAGGCAAGGAGCATGAACTGCTTCATAATGAGTTTTATTGATTTTTAACTTGAGGGTATGATGAGAGAGTAATATAGAGATAATACGCTGGGAGTTACGATTTTGATCAATTGTAACCCACTTGCGTTTCCGAAATTCTTTCGTTCGCCTATGGATAACTGCTTTTGCAAACTCGCTTTGCTCAGACAGAGCAACGCAGTTATCACTAGAACGAAAGAATTCCTGGAAGCCTCGTGAGGTTACTATGCTCAAATCTCGTAGCTCCCGGCTGTTTTTACATATATAGTTCTATTAAACATACCCTCAAAAAAACAAATAGATTCATTATGCCGCATTTCATTAGGAGCTCCGGGTAGTAAACTCTCCCTTGCACAATAATTCCCGATACGATACAATAAAATATAAAGAAAAAATATAAAGAGGTGCAAGGATATGCGTGAAATACAAGCATCAGTGATCACGGACACCATCGAGCGGCTTTGTATCGAAGCCAATCAGGTGCTTCCGGACGACATCAAGAAATCTATCCAGGCCTGTCGTGCAAGTGAGGATGGCGAGATTGCCTGTGGAATTCTGGATAATATCATCGAAAACTACCAGATTGCAGAGAATGAACAGGTGCCAATCTGCCAGGATACCGGAATGGCATGTGTATTCCTCGAAATCGGACAGGACGTACATATTGTAGGCGGAGACCTCACCGAAGCAGTTAATGAAGGCGTCCGCAGAGGATACACCAACGGCTATCTCCGCAAATCCGTAGTGAAGGATCCGGTCCGCAGAGGAAATACTGGAGACAATACTCCGGCGATGCTTTATACAGAAATCGTACCAGGCGAAAACATCAAGATCACAGTTGGCCCCAAAGGCTTCGGAAGCGAAAACATGAGTGCTATCCGTATGTTTAAGCCGTCTGCCGGCATCGAGGGAATCAAGGATTTTATCCTTGAAACAGTCGAAACAGCCGGACCGAACCCATGTCCACCGATGGTTGTTGGCGTTGGAATCGGAGGAACTTTTGATAAAGCTGCCCTTCTTGCTAAGAAAGCCCTGATGCGCCCGGTAGATTCCGAGAACGAAGATCCATATTATGCAGACCTCGAGAAAGAAATGCTCGAGAAGATCAACCAGCTTGGGATCGGTCCACAGGGATTTGGCGGAAAGACGACTGCAATCGGTCTGAACATCGAAACAATGCCGACTCACATTGCCGGTATGCCATGTGCGATCAACATCAGCTGCCACGTAACACGGCACAAAACGGAGGTGATCTAAGATGGAACGTCATATTACATTACCACTTACCGAAGAACTTGCGAGGACACTCCATGCAGGTGACACCGTTTATCTGACAGGAACAATCTATACCTCCCGTGATGCCGGTCACAAGAGAATGTGCGAAGCACTTGCCAGAGGAGAAGAACTTCCGTTTGATCCAAAGGATGCCACAATCTATTATGTAGGCCCGACCCCTGCAAAACCGGGTCAGGTCATCGGTTCCGCAGGCCCAACTACCAGCGGCCGTATGGATGCTTATGCACCAACCATGATGTCTGTAGGAGCCCGTGGCATGATCGGAAAAGGCGCCCGTCTTCCGGAAGTCGTAGAGGCTATGAAGAAATACAGTGGCGTTTATTTCGGAGCGATCGGCGGGGCAGGAGCACTTCTTGCGAAATGCATCAAGAAAGCAGAACTTGTTGCCTACGAAGACCTTCAGTCCGAAGCACTCCGCAGACTTTATGTAGAAGAGATGCCGCTGGTGGTCATCATTGACTGTGAAGGTAACAACCTTTATGAGCAGGGAAGAGAAGCCTATCTCAAAGAGCATAATAAAAAATCATAACCAAAGCCCCCAGGACATATATTATAACAATACATGGGATTGTGTGAATATATGCAAGGGGGCTTTTTTATATGGAAAATTTTCAGGTTTACCGGGATATTCAGGCACGTACCGGCGGTGACATATACATAGGCGTTGTTGGCCCAGTCCGTACAGGAAAATCCACATTTATCCGGAGATTTATGGAGCTGGTGGCACTGCCGGATATGGAACCGGCAAAACAGGCGGAAGTGCGTGATCAGCTCCCTTTAAGCGGTTCCGGGAAGCTCATCACAACCGTAGAACCCAAATTTATCCCAAAAGAAGCAGTGAATGTAAATTTAGGGGATGATCAGAAAGTACGGATCCGTCTGATTGACTGCGTAGGATTTCTCGTAAAAGATGCGAGCGGCCACATTGAAGACGGAAGAGAACGCATGGTAAAAACTCCATGGTTTGAAAAAGCGATTCCTTTTCATGAAGCAGCAGAGACTGGCACACGCAAAGTCATTCAGGAACATGCAACGATCGGACTGGTGGTTACGACAGATGGAAGCTTCGGCGAACTTCCAAGAGAAAATTTCGCTGATGCAGAGGCACTGACTATAAACCTTCTGAAAAAACAGGGCAAACCATTTCTGATTCTTGTAAACTCCCAGATGCCATATAAAGAAGAAACGCAGGAACTTGTCAGAAATCTGCAGAATAAATATGGTGTAACGACTATGGCAGCCAACTGCGAGCAGCTGCGAAAAGAAGATGTCACCAGAATCCTTTCCAATATACTGTATGAATTTCCGGTAAGTGAGATTCAGTTCTTCGTACCAAAATGGGTGGAAATGCTGCCGAATGATCATGAGCTGAAATTGAAGCTGCTGGAGCAGATACGCGAACAGATGAAAAAATTACTTCATATTAAAAATATAACCCGGGAATCTGTTCAGCTGACAGCTCCTTTTGTGCAGGATGTCCTGTTGGAGGAGGTCAGTCTGTCTAGTGGAAAAGTGCGTATACGAATTCAGATCAGGGACGAATATTATTATCGTATGTTAAGTGAAATGAGCGGTATCCAGATGGAAACAGAATATGATCTGATCCATACGATGAAAGAACTCGCGGCAATGAAAGAACAATACGTCAAAGTGCAGGCGGCGTTGGAGTCTGTGAGAGAAAGCGGCTACGGTGTGGTAGTGCCAGAACTTGGCGAGATCCAGATTGAGGAACCGTCCGTCATACGGCAGGGCAGCAAGTACGGTGTCCGGATAAAATCCAAGAGCCCTTCTATCCACATGATCAAAGCTAACATAGAAACAGAAATCGCTCCGATCGTGGGAACTGAGCAGCAGGCAAAGGATCTGATCCAGTATATCGGCGAAAGCGGACAGCGCGGCGAAAGCATCTGGGAAACGAATATATTTGGAAAATCCATAGAACAGCTGGTGCAGGACGGCATCCGAAGCAAACTGACTTCCATTGGAGAAGAGAGCCAGTCCAAACTGCAGGACACCATGCAGAAGATCGTCAACGACAGCAAAGGCGGCATGGTGTGTATTATTATATAAAAACTAGGAAGGTCAGGAACCGGCATGGAGTTCCTGATCTTCTTTGTTTTTTGGCATAAAAACTCCGTGATTTTTCGAGAAATTTTCGCATCGGGGGGGGTAAAACCAGATCCCAAGGGGTTTACAGAAATATGTTTATGTGATAAAATGCAGATGTTTATAAAACAGACGGGGGAAGAAAATGAGCAACAGCGTAAGAAAAAGAAAACCAATCGAACATTGGAAAATTATCGCATTTTATCTGATCATCTACGACATTGTCGCAATCAACTTTTCGTATTTTTTTGGCCTCTTACTGAGATTTGATCTGGCCTATTCCAGCATACCAGAGAATTATTTAAGTGCATTCCTGAGGTTTGCGCCTTTTTATACGGCATTTTCACTGATCGTGTTTTATGTGGCACATATGTATAACAGCGTATGGCGTTTCGCCAGCTTTACCGAGTTGAACCGCATTTTTGTGGCAACGGTGGTCACAACAGTATTTCAGGTAGTCGGGATCACGACATTTTATGAGCGAATGCCCGGTTCCTATTATATCGTAGGATGCATTTCACAGTTTATCCTAACCGTGGCAGTCCGCTTTATGTATCGTTATATCACACTGGAGCGTGCCAAACGCGAAAAGGATGCGATGGCAACACACAGAACTATGATCATTGGTGCCGGTGCAGCCGGGCAGATGATCCTGAGGGAGCTGAAAACATCCGTCAAGGCAACTGCTAAGCCATGCTGTGTGATCGATGACAACCCGAACAAATGGGGACGTCTGACAGAAGGAGTTCCTATCGTCGGCGGACGTGACAGCATCATGGCAAACGTCGAGAAATACAACATTGACCAGATCCTTTTTGCAATCCCTACCGCACGGGTGGAGGACAGAAGAGATATCCTCAATATCTGTAAGGAAACAAAATGTGAACTCAAGACTTTGCCGGGAGTATTCCAGCTGGCAAACGGACAGGTTTCCTTAAGCAAGATGAAAGCAGTAGCAGTCGAAGATCTGCTTGGAAGAGATCCGATCAAAGTAAACATGGAAGAGATCTTCCAGTACATTAAAGGAAAAACAATCCTTGTTACCGGCGGCGGTGGCTCTATTGGAAGTGAGCTTTGCCGGCAGATCGCAGGTCATGAACCGAAACAGCTGATCATTTTTGATATCTATGAGAATAATGCATACGATATCGAACAGGAACTGAGACGTAAGTACAAAAACCTCAACCTTGTTGTTTTGATCGGATCTGTCAGAGACAGCCGAAGAATCAATATGGTGTTCGAGAAATACAAGCCGGAAATCGTATATCATGCAGCAGCACACAAACATGTGCCGCTTATGGAGACAAGCCCGAACGAGTCCATCAAGAACAATGTGATCGGTACATACAAAACAGCGTATGCGGCACTGAAGCACGGTGCATCAAGATTTATCCTGATCAGTACGGATAAGGCAGTAAATCCGACCAACATCATGGGCGCAAGCAAACGTCTCTGCGAAATGGTCATCCAGAGTATGGATGCAGTCAGCAAGGCAGGCAGAATGGATGTCCTTCCACTTCTTCATGCACACATGGATAAATACTTCGAGGATCAGATTCCGGGAGACAGGACGACGGCAGCCATGAAGAGCCGGCCGGAAGAGCGTTCCAGCGTACATATCGAGAGCGTCAAGAACAAAGACCGACAGGGAACACAGTTTGTGGCAGTTCGATTCGGAAATGTTCTTGGAAGTAACGGATCAGTTATTCCACTCTTTAAGAAACAGATCGAAGCGGGCGGCCCGGTGACAGTTACACATCCGGATATCGTGAGATACTTCATGACGATCCCGGAGGCAGTCAGCCTGGTACTTCAGGCAGGAACCTATGCCTGGGGCGGTGAGATCTTCGTTCTGGATATGGGTGAACCGGTCAAGATCGACAGTCTTGCGAGAAACCTGATCAAACTTTCCGGATATGAACCGGATGTGGAAATTCCAATCGTTTATTCAGGATTGCGTCCTGGTGAGAAGCTTTACGAAGAGAAGCTGATGGCAGAAGAGGGAATGAAGAAAACCGATAATGATCTGATCCATATCGGCAAACCAATTCCGTTTGATATCAGTAAATTCCTCGGACAGCTGACAGAACTGGCACAGGCAAGTTACGAAAACAGTCCTCACATCGTTGAGATGGTTGAAGAAATCGTACCGACTTTCCATCCGGTAGGGAATAAGCCGACCGGCAATGAAAATATGTCTGTGGAAGAATTCCAGAGAGAAATTCACGAAACAGAACACAGGTAAATAATATGCAGCAAATTTAAGATCTGAAATCATTCAGATTTTAAATTTGTTACATATTAGATAAGTTATAAATATAAGGATTAAATATGAAAAAGAGATTTTTCTTCGACAGAAAAGAGAAAAATTTACAGATAGATTCTGAAGAGAATTCGTTCGAGAGATGCGTGCTATGTGGTGCCGTTACTGATGTACCGGTGCAGATGCCGGTCAGTGAACGGAAATGTTACATTCCGGGAGCCGGACAGCTGTGCAGAGACTGCTGCAGGGAACTGTATGGCAGCGATGATCTCGGGACTACAGCAGAATCCGAAATCTGTAAAATATAGAAAGATTTTTGTAAGGGGGAAGCGTATGTATAAGAAATCACCACAGGGGTGGCTGAAACACTGGGATTTTATCCTTCTGGATATTTTCTGCCTTCAGCTTGCCTTTGTAGTTGCATACTTAGTACGACAGGGGTTGGAAAACCCGTACAGTGATCAGATCTACCGCACAGTCGCCTTTGTATTTATGCTGTGTCAGATCGTGGTCATGTTTCTGGGACAGTCCTATCAGGATATCCTGAAACGAGGCTATTACATGGAATTTACCAAGACAGCCAAGCATGTATTGATGGTCATGCTGCTGTCTGTCCTGTATCTCTTTGCAACACAGCAGGCAGTCAGCTATTCCAGATTAACGTTGTTCTATACCGCATTTTTGTATTTATGCTTTGACTACATCGGCAGGGTATGGCACAAAGAAAATGTCCTGAAAAAGAATGCGACCAAAAAGAAAGAAAAATCCATGGTCGTTGTGGTAAGTCTCGCCGAAGCAAAAGAGACGATTGAAAAGATCCTGAGCGGTCCGATCCAGAACTTTTCCATCAATGGGATTGCGCTCATTGATGACAATCCGGGAGTAAAAGAAATCGCAGGAATACCGGTTGTCGGAAATATGGACACGATCAGTGAATATCTCTGTCATGAATGGGTTGACGAAGTCTTTGTCAAGATCAGCGAGACAGAACCATATCCACAGAAGCTGATCGATGAGATCATCACCATGGGACTGACCGTACATCTCAGCCTGGGTGAGATGGAAAAATCACTCAGCGGAAAGAATTTTATAGAAAAAATCGGCGGCTATTCGGTAATTACATCCAGTATCAATACCGCATCACCGAAACAGCTGCTCTATAAGAGGCTGATGGATATTGCCGGAGGAATTGTCGGCTGTCTGCTTACCGTGATCCTGATCGTTGTCATAGGACCGATGATCTATATCAAATCCCCGGGACCGATTTTCTTCTCACAGGTGCGTATTGGCAAGAACGGAAAGAAATTCAAAATCTATAAATTCCGTAGCATGTATATGGATGCCGAAGAGAGAAAAGCAGAACTGATGGGTCAGAACAAAATGGAGGGCCTGATGTTCAAGATGGACTACGATCCACGAATCATCGGCAGCGAAAAGAAAGATAAAAACGGCAATCCAAAAGGAATCGGAAACTTTATCCGTAAGACATCCCTGGATGAGTTCCCACAGTTCTGGAATGTCCTGAAAGGCGATATGAGCCTGGTGGGAACCAGACCGCCGACAGTCGATGAATGGGAAAAGTATGAACTTCACCACAGAAGCCGTATGTCGATCAAACCGGGAATCACCGGAATGTGGCAGGTGAGCGGCAGGAGTGATATTACGGATTTTGAGGAAGTTGTGAAGCTGGATACCGAGTATATCCAGAACTGGACCATTGGGTTGGATTGCAGGATATTGTTGAAGACGGTTAGGTCGGTAGTGAAGAGTGAGGGATCGGTGTGAGAAATAGATTACTCAGAAATGAAACAAATAAGTAACAGCCATTTACGCTGGCCAAAAGGCCGGCGTAGTTGTGTGAAATATATTTCTAAAGAGAGGATAAACAATGAAAGTATGCCTTGTAGGTTCTTCAGGAGGACATTTAACTCACTTATATATGTTAAAACCTTTTTGGGAAAATAAAGATAGATTTTGGGTTACATTTGATAAAGAAGATGCAAGAAGTTTATTGGATAAGGAAAAAATGTATCCGTGTTATTATCCTACTAATCGTAGCTTAAAAGCATTGCTCAAAAATACTAAAATTGCATGGGAGATTTTGCAAAAAGAAAAGCCAGATTTGATTATTTCTTGTGGTGCAGCAGTTGCAGTTCCATTCTTTTATCTGGGTAAATTATTTGGAGCAAAACTTGTTTATATTGAAGTTTTTGATAGAATTGATAAGCCAACTGTGACTGGAAAAATGGTTTATCCAGTCACAGATAGATTTATAGTTCAGTGGGAGGAACAGAAAAAAGTATATCCAAAAGCCATTAATTTAGGTAGTATTTTTTAAAAAGTGAGGATGTCAAAATGATTTTTGTGACAGTAGGAACGCATGAACAGCCATTTAATAGGCTTGTAAAGAAAATAGATGAGTTGAAAAGAGATGGTGTGATTACCGAAGAAGTTATCATTCAGACTGGATTTAGTACTTATGAGCCTAAGTATTGCAAATGGAGTAAGTTGATTCCATATCAACAGATGCTTAAAAATGTAGAAGATGCTCGGATAGTAATTACGCACGGTGGACCTGCAAGTTTTATCATGCCATTACAGCTTGGCAAGACTCCGATTGTTGTACCTCGTCAACAGCAGTTTAATGAACATGTTAATAATCACCAGGTGGAATTTGCTAGAAATGTAGCTGAAAGAATGGGAACAATTATACCTGTTGAAGATGTAGATAAGTTGAAAGATCTTATAATTAATTATGATCAGATTGTTGCTGGAATGGAACATGAAATGAGTAGTAATAATGCGAAATTTAATAAGAAACTAGAAAAAATTGTGGACGAATTAGTGGTTAGGTAAATTTAATATGGATTATAAAATTAGCGTAGTTATTAGAACATATAATGAAGAAAAACATATTGGTGAAGTGCTGAAAAGTTTGAATAAACAAACATATTCTAATTTTGAGGTTATTATTTTAGATTCACAATCAACTGATAATACAATAAAAATTGCACAAAATTATGATGTTAGAATAGAACAGATTGAGAAAAAAGAGTTTAATTATAGTTTTGCCAGTAATAAATGTGTAGAATACGCAACTGGTGAAATTGTGTGTTTTTTGAGTGGACATTCTGTTCCTAAACGAAATAATTATTTGGAAATTGCAAATGAGGTATTTCAAAATAAAAGAATTGGGGGATGTCGCACGCCGGGTTCCCAAAAATACGATCATAGAAAAAGCGATGTCTTATCCGGCTCCAAGGTATTACATCACCTTAGAAGTCGCTATCAGAAACATATCGCTTATGTATAGAGGGATACAACCGGACATGTACAACCCCATGAAAATAGACATGTACGACAGTATTTTCAGGAAATTTGTTGCAAAAGGGCTAAAATATCCGGGATATAGCTATTTGGAAACCATCATCAATAATGAAGCTCCTTCTTTCTATATCGAAAAAAGGCAATTTGTACGCATTATTAATGACAAATTAAAAAGAAAATGATCCTGGTATTCATATTTATCCTTTTTTATTCCCTATCACGGTACTACGATCTAAGCGATTACGGACTGTCCTCCGGATTCCGATATTGGCAACTGATTGCATACAATTTCATACATCTGACCTTTATGCACATGTTCTTCAATTCAATCGGATACCTGATATATAAGCCGGTGATTGCAGAATATTATGGACGCAAAGCCCCAATTATAGTAATACCAATATCTGTAATCCTGTCTTCTGCAATCTTTTGCTCTGAAAAACCGACATTCGGCGCATCAACCATCATATTTTCCATGATCGGCATGTATTTAAGCAAGATATGGCAAGATGGACATTCGAAGCGACAGAAATATACAATCATGCTGCTTATAATGTTAATAATGCAGTCAATATTCGGCTATAATGTCATTAATTGGAAAATACACATTTCAGCTTTAGCAATCTCATTCATTTTATCTCGATTATGCACGACATTCACAATGATTTCGAGATCGAAAATATCTTGGAAGAAAACAGAAAAAGACACGAAATAATAAACGCACCATACAATCCAGTCACCGGTCTTGGCGCCGTAGGGGAACGAAAAAAGATTTCAATAAAAGACTCCCCTATTGGCGATATGTATTTACCGGTTGAATTGATAAAAGAAAACCTGTTTATCCGTAGACTCGCCAAATACGGATTCAAAGGATATATTATCCGATTTATTAAAGAAGTGGAGTATTCCGAAGAAGCCCTAAACCAGCTTTGGATTGAATTTATAAAATATCGGATAATATACGATTTTGAATACTGGGCCTATTCATTCATCTTTATAAAAGATAAAGTGAGCCCAAAAGATATCCCATTTAAACTAAACCGTGCGCAAAGAAGAGTACTGAATAAACTTGAAAAACTACGAAAGGCCGGAAAGCCTATCAAGTTTATCCTCTTAAAAGCACGACAGTGGGGAGGATCAACACTCGTCCAAATTTATATGCTTTGGATAATGCTCGTACACCGTCGAAACTGGAATACCGTCATTTGTGGAGATGTGGAAACACAGTCAAGAAACGTTCGGGCAATGATCACAAAGGCTTTAAACAAATACCCTTCTTATCTGCTTGGAGAAACGGTTAAATTCACACCCTTTGAAGGTTCAAGCAAAAACAAAGTCATTCAAAACACAAATTGTGTTGTCTCGATCGGATCTTTCCAAAAACCCGATACACTTCGAAGCGGTGACATATCAGGAGCTCACCTAACCGAAATTGGACTTTGGAGAGCTACACCAGGCAAAAAGCCGGAGGACTTTATCCAGTCTATATCCGGTTCCATTTATGATACAGCATATACGATTTTAGGGTTGGAAAGTACGGCAAAAGGCGTTGGTAATTTTTTTCATCGTACATGGCAACAGGCTGTCAAAGGTAAAAATAACCTGCTCCCCATTTTTGTAGCATGGTTTGATATTGATATTTATTCAATCCCTATTGATAACCACGAAGAGTTTATCCATTCTATGGACGAATACGAATGGGACCTTTGGAAACTGGGAGCTACACTGGAAGCTTATTGCTTGGTATAGAGAAAAAAGAAAGACATGAAGATATTTGGCGTATGAATTCTGAATATCCAAGCACTCCAACAGAAGCCTTTCAATCTACCGGCCGACGACGTTTCCGGCTTTCAGACACGCTCAAACTACGCGAAACTTGCATCGATCCTATTTTTCATGGTGAAATTTCAGGTTCGGAAGAAACGGGTGTAGAAAGCCTTCAGAATCTTCGGTTGTCAAAAGAAGAAATAGGCTGCTTGTCCATTTGGAAAATGCCGGATAAATCAAAACGATATCGAAATCGTTATATTGTCGTTATGGATGTAGGGGAGTTTCAGATGAAGCCGACTACACGGATATCACCGTCTTTGATCGCTATTGGATGATGGACGGAGGCATCCCGGAAGTGGTAGCCGAATGGCACGGCCATATCGACCATGATAAAGGCGCTTGGAAGGCTGTACAGATGGCAACATTTTATGCTGACGAGGAGGATGCTATGGTTGTAATAGAAAGTAACACGCTTGAAACAGAAGGCACGGAAGGCAATAATTTCGAATACATCTTAGACGAGATAGCAGGGCATTACTCCAATCTCTACTGTCGCACCCCGGCCGACCAAATCAGACAAGGCGCCCCAGCAAAATGGGGATTTCACACCAACACATCAACCAAGCCTATGGTTATCTCCCATCAAGCAAAAGCAATACGGGATTCTTTATACATCGAAAGATGCGAGGAAGCCGTAGACGAACACGACACATTTGAAATCAAAGAAGATGGTAAAACAATGGGAGCTGTTGAAGGAATGCATGATGACAGACTCATGACTCGTGCTATCGGCGTATGGATCTGCTATCGGATAGGTCTTCCATTTGCCGTAAATACCCCAATAGCTACACCAACCCGTAAAGTCATATCGGAAGCTACAATATGAAACGAGGCAAGATCGGAAATGATCTTGCCTCGTTATTTAAAATTATGCCCGGATTTGACCTATGACCTCAGAAGGAATTCCCTGAAGTTGCGCCATACGACCTTCCTCTTGGGCCTGCAACATCTCCGCTTCATCCCGCTTAATACTTTCCAAGATACGTTCAGCAAACGGAAGCGACGAATTTTCAAGCAATTGCTTGACATTTATTGCCTGATTTTTGTAAAGCTCCATCAAGAACTCATTCATCACCATTTGATAAACCGGAGTATTAGAACCTTCCGTAATATAGACATCTATTTCTGAATCTTGCACCTTTTCCGGATCATACCATTTACTTTCTTTCGAATAGTCCGATCCGGCAAGGTCTATATATCGAGCAGAAGTATAAAATTGCTGAATCGTCTTCATTACTTTATTGTCTCGCTTCTTTTGAAAATTACGAAAAGAATCAAGCAAGCCTTTAACATTCATACTTGAATTCTGAACCTGCTGGGCATAAAGCGAAGATGGCGTATTAGAAGATGGCGTTTGGCCTTGCATTGCAGAATTTACACCAGAAATATCATTGATAAGTTTCAATTGTAAGTTCAATAGTTCGTAATCTCCGGCAACAGCCGCAGATCCGTTATATTGATGAACGATATTCTGTATATTCTGGCCCTGTTTAAGACGAACAAAAAGC
>ENA-OPZZ01000893-OPZZ01000893.1-human-gut-metagenome-genome-assembly--contig:-NODE-893-length-20984-cov-2.723882_pt1 | contig 20984 bp, 18 predicted proteins | sample MGYA00242487_ERZ504511 | MGnify/ENA primary metagenome ERZ504511 (study PRJEB26092, sample SAMD00036241) | human gut metagenome | host: Homo sapiens | study: EMG produced TPA metagenomics assembly of... | reverse complement strand
CCAGCTTGCCACATATACCGCCGCAAGCGTGGACGGCAACACGATCGTCGGCTACGATCTGACCACGAACACGGCATTGGCATCCGACATCACCGCGGCAGCCAAAGCGGCCGGAGCCACCGATACGAACCTTACCGTCAACGGCAAAAACGATCCGATGGTGTGGGTGGTGAAGAACCTGACCGACTCGCGCAGCGATCCATGGAGCGGAAAGCTACGCAACTTCTGCAACAGCCTCGCCAAACAAACCAACTTCGCCAAGCAGGATGGAACGGCGGTTTCCACACTCAGCCAAGACAAAGCCACCATGTCGACCGGCAACGTACTCGTACCGGGAATCTACGCCATCGTGGACCGTACACCGGCGACAACCACACTAAGCAGCGGCACCGCCATCAAAACAACCGCGTCCATCATGATGATGAACGGCACCGCGGTCAACGGCGTCAACCAACTACGTACGGCCGGCGGCACGACCCTGACCCTCGGGCAAGTGATCTACAAGGTATCCAACGTGGAATCGCCAGACAAAAAAGTCAACGTCGGCAGTGCCTGGAAAGACAGCGCATCCGAAGCGATAGGCAAGGACCTGACCTACCGTGTGACGCAGAAAATCCCCAACTGGACAGGCTACGAGCACTACTATCTTGCGTTGAACGATACGCTTGGCGCGGGTCTCGACTATGGTTCGCTCACCTCGATCACCGTCGGCGGCAAAGCATTGGCGAGCACGTTCTACAAGGAAAACGTCAACGGCAAAACCATCAGCTGGCTGTTCGGCGTCAACGGAGACATTCTCGCCTCGGACGCATCAAAGGCGGCCCTGCCGGTCGGCGCGACGATCACAGTCACCTACAAGGCCAGACTCAACGGCAATGCGGTCATCGGAAGCCCCTGCAACGTCAACTCCATCGACTTGGAATACTCCCACAATCCCAACGCATGGCAGGACCACAACAACCAGCCCGGCAACGAGGTTAAAGTCTGCACCGGTGAAATCGCATTACGCAAGGTCGACGCCAAAAGCCAAAAGCTCACCGGCGCGAAATTCGCCATCGCCCAAGGCGCCAGTGACAAAACGCCTTTGAAACTCGTGGCCCTCGGCAACGGCACCTACCGCCTCGCCACCAGCGGCGATACCACCACAACCACCACATTCGAAGCCGGCGAAACCAAAATTCAAGGACTCAAAGGCGAATACACCATCACCGAAACACAAGCGCCCCAGGACTACTCGTCGCTCATGCTGCCCAGCGCAGTCGTCACCGTCAACGTTGACGACACCAACATGACGTGGAGCCTCGACGTCAAATCCGACCCCAACAACCTCATCAAAAAAGGCGACAGCCACACCGTGGTCGTCACCAACATCCGTACCATCACCGAAATACCGTTGACTGGTGCGGCAGGCCTCACCATGCTCTTCAGCATCGCGGCACTCCTCTTCATAGGAGGCATCGTCATGCTGCGCATGTGCCGATCAAGCAACGACTAGCCAACATCCGACAATAGGCAACACATGGCGATTCCCCCGCATAGCAAACCACGGCACAAAAAAGCGCCCAACAAACGCAGCATCATCCGATGGTGCGTGGGAACCGCCATGCTCACCGCAACGGCACTCATCATCAGCATACCCCTGATCATGCGCGCCGAAGACAACATCCAACAAGCAGCCAACGTCAAAGCGTACGCAGCCACCATCACCAACACCGCAAACAAGGCAATCCAAGAAAGCAAACGGCAGGCGAAACTCTACAACGCGCGCCTCGCAAACCAAACCAGCAACCAAACAGACGGCGAACCCGCAACGCAAAATCCCGACGAATACAATCGGCAACTCGTCATCCCACCCAGCGACGTCATGGCAACCATCAACTACCCGAAACTCGGCATCAGCCTACCCATACGCCACGGAACAAGCGAACAGACGCTCGCCATCGGCGCAGGGCATTGGGAAGGCACATCCCTGCCAATCGGGGGAGCGGGAACCCATACCGTCATCACCGCACACCGGGGCCTCGCTGACAAACTCATGTTCACCAAACTCGACCAAGCCCGAGAAGGTGACGAATTCACCATCACCACCCTCGGCGAAACCCTCACCTATCAAGTGCAAACAATCCGCACCATCACCCCCGACGATTTCACCTGGATAAACAAACACGACGCCAGCGCCGATCAGGCCACCCTTATGACCTGCACCCCATACGGCATCAACACCCACCGGCTTCTCATCACAGGAACGCGCGTCCCCAACCACGACGAATGCCCGCCAGAAACAGGATGCCTCACCGACGGAACCCTCTCCACCACGGCATTCGCGCTCACAGCCATCTGGGCGACCCTCACCACACTCGCACGGCATAGCTACAATGAAATGCATGATCGACGAAGTACTCTTCCTGCGCCACGGACGCACCGCATACAATCTCGCAAGACGACTGCAAGGCCAAATCGACATTCCCCTCGACATCGTCGGCAGGTGGCAGGCCGACCAAAGCGCTTATGAACTCGCCAAAACATACTATTGGGCGAAAGTCGCGCACATCGCCGACCATAATGATGAACTCGCCCAACCCGCGTACGAGGGCGCGTATCTCGCCGATCTTAACGAAATCAACGATGCACCGGCCGCGAGCCGACGCATGGTCGTCGTATCATCCGACCTTTTCCGCGCCCAACAGACCGCTCACGCCATCGCCGACCTTCTCGGACTTGACGTAGCCCTCGACCCACGCCTGCGTGAACGCAGCTTCGGCGAATGGGAAGGCATGACCCGCGAGGAAATCCTCGAACAGTACGCCGACGACTACCATTCATGGCGTGCCCACACCGGAGGCGAAACCAAGCATGGCGTCGAAAGCCGCAGGCATACCGGCCAGCGTGGCTCCCAAGCCATACGAAGCATCATCGCCGAACATGCCGATGATCCGACGGCCACCACGCTGCTCGCAGTCGGCCATGGATCGTGGATCGTGGCCACCGTCGCCGTGCTGCTCGACATGGATCCGGACGACCTCAACAATCTCGGAGCCATGCGCAACGCCTTCTGGACGAGCATGAGCGTCAACACAGGCGGTTCCAACGGTCCTGCGGATCCCGACACATGGCAGTGGAAGCTCGACGCCTTCAACCAAGGTCCCGCCATCGCCGCGCTTACTGATTGGGAGAATGGGCCGAAGGAATTGCGAGGCCCCAACATGCCATTGTGGAAGCCCATCGTGCAGTGATCCGCAGTAACCGCAACGATCTGCAGTGACTGTCGCCTGCCGCGGACGCATGCGTCGAACATGAATTCTCGATGAAATCTCAGGCACGCGGCCGGCCAACTCTCAAGGTGGGACTATCCTAAATAAGGTTGTTTGCCCGAATGTTCCAGATCGATCGCAAGAGACCGATCGCCGGATATGTTGGATTCGGGCTGCCGTACAGCGATAGAACGTCGGAAAGCGCGAAAGGCGGGTGAGAGACATGTTGAGAATGTTCAGAACGATTAACGGCCAGGTGGAGCAGATCCAAAAACCCGAAAACGGATCTTGGTTATGCCTTTCGGATCCGACGGATGTGGAACTCGCCAACGTTTCCATGGAAACCGGCGTTGATCTCGCCGACCTGCGCGCCCCGCTTGATGACGAAGAACGCTCCCGCGTGGACGTGGAAGACGATTACACGATGATCATCGTCGACATTCCAACCGTCGAAGAGCGCGGCGGGCGAGACTGGTACGAGACCATCCCGTTGTCGATCATCATCACGCAGTCGGCCATCATCACCGTCTGCATGCAGGACACGCCCGTGCTGCACCCGTTCATGGAAGGCACCATCCGCGGCTTCAACACATACATGAAGACCCGGTTCATCCTGCAGATCCTGTACCGCAACGCCACCATGTACCTGCGTTACCTGCGCATCATCGACCGCGAAAGCGACAAGCTCGAACTGAAGCTGCGCCACTCCATGCAAAACCGAGAGATCCTCATGCTGCTGGAACTGAGCAAGACATTGGTCTACTTCACCACATCTCTCAAATCGAACGAAATCGTCATGGAGAAGCTAACCACGCTGCCGCGGCTCAAGCAGTATCCGGAGGACGAGGACCTGCTCGACGACGTCATCACGGAAAACAAGCAGGCAATCGAGATGGCCAACATCTACAGCGGCGTTCTCGCCAACATGACCGACGCGTTCGCATCGATAGTGTCGAACAACCTGAACAACGTGATGCGCATCTTCACCATCATCTCCATCACACTGTCCATCCCGACCCTGATCTTCTCGATGTACGGCATGAACTTCGATGGCCGGCATGATGGGTATGCCGTTCACTGACAAGCCGTGGGGTTTCTGCTCATTATCGTGATTTCCATGGTGCTCTCCGGTGCGGTTGCCTGGTTCCTCACGCGTTCGCGCATGTTCAAGTAAGGCGTTTGACGGTTATGCACCACTGGTCATCGTTCGCCAGCCGTAGCATGTTCCGCGCTCGCCGTCCGATGCGGCGCGGATTTCGCTCCCGACTGATGGCAGGATTCGCCGCGGCCTTTGGCGTGATATTGCCATTATCCGGTCTGGCCGGTTGCGGCCAAATTCAAGTCACCACCGTCTCCGGAGCGCCGGAGGGGCCCACCATCGCCATTGGGGTCGCAGCCGACGAGCCATCGGTGGGAGCATGGCATGACGGCACATACCAGGGCTTCGACATCACCATCGCCAAATACGTGGCCGCCAAACTCGGCTATGCGAACAAGCAGATCGTCTTCAAACAGGTTCGCCCCGAAAACCGGCGCTCCATGCTGGACAATGGACAGGTCGACATGGTCGTCGCCTCTTGGCCTATCACCGATGAGTCCAGCGCGATCGTTGATTTTGCCGGACCATACCTCACGACCAGCGTCGGTTTGCTGGTCAGGTCGGATGAGCGTGGCCGATTCACCAATGACGCAGGTTCGGTGGGTGACGTAGGCGACGGCACGGTGTGCGCAGTGAAAGGTGACGAGACAGTCGGCATCTTCCGCGGCAACCACCCGCAGGCCCGGATTCAGGAGCGCAGCAGTTATGCGCAGTGCGTCACGGCCGTGCAAGTAGGGTCGGCGGATGCCATAGCCTCCGATATGGCGGTGCTTTCCGGTCTTCAAGCGGCCAACGGGCCCCAGTATATGGACGTGATTGCGGACAAGGGCGAGGTCGGTTATGGCATCGCCGTGAGTCAAGGCACCAGCAAGGTGCGCAGAAATCGCGGAAGCATTGGAAGACATGGTTGAGGATGGCAGCTGGACGGCCGCCAAGGATACGTTCACAAGCCAAACAAAGCTCACGGTTTCGCTGAACGGCGACCCCAAAGCCATCGTCTCGGATGCTGAATAACGATTGACGACGTGTCCAGTTGCGAGGCTACCTTGCTGATTTATGAGTGACAACGAGAAGAGCACGCAAACCGAAGAGCCCAACTTCCGCTACAACGCCGCACTGGCGCAGGACATCGAAAACAAGTGGCAGAAGATTTGGGACGAGCAAGGCACCTTCTGGGCCGCCAACGTCAACGGCGATTTGAAGGACGGCAAGGGCCGTAACGCCGAAGGCCGCACCGCCTACTTCGCCATGGACATGTTTCCCTACCCGTCCGGCAAGGGCCTGCACGTCGGCCACCCGCTGGGCTACCTGGCCTCCGACGTGGTGAGCCGCTACCACCGCATGAAGGGCGAGAACGTCCTGCACGCCATGGGTTACGACGCCTTCGGCCTGCCTGCCGAACAGTACGCAGTCCAGACCGGCCAGCACCCGCGCGTGACCACTGAGGCGAACATCGCCAACATGAGCCGCCAGCTGCACCGTATGGGCCTGAGCTTTGACAACCGTCGTACGTTCGCCACCATCGACCCCGGCTACGTGCGCTGGACCCAATGGATCTTCTCGCGCATCTACGATTCCTGGTACGACGAGGACGCCACCAACCCGTCCGGCTCCAGGGGCTCCGCACGCCCGATCGCCGAGCTCGTGGCCAAGTTCGAATCCGGCGAAAAGGCCATTCCGGGCCACGAGTCCGACGGCAAGCAGTGGTCCGACCTCACTGACGCCGAGCAGCAGGATATCTTGAACGACTTCCGCCTGGCCTACATCTCCAAGTCCCCGGTCAACTGGTGCCCGGGTCTGGGCACCGTGCTGGCCAACGAGGAGGTCACCGCCGAAGGTAAGTCCGAGCGTGGCAACTTCCCGGTCTTCCAGCGTGAGCTACGCCAGTGGTCCATGCGCATCACCAAGTACGGCCACCGCCTCATCGCCGATCTTGACGGCATCAACTGGCCTGAGAAGGTCAAGCTCATGCAGCGCAACTGGATCGGTGAATCCCATGGTGCCTCCGTGCACTTCACCGTGGCCACTGCCGACGGTGACAAGGACATGGAAATCTACACCACCCGTCCCGACACGCTGTTCGGCACCACGTTCGCCGTGGTTCCCCGGAACATCACCTGCTGGAGAACGTGCCCGCCGAATGGCCGGCCGATGTACCCGAAGACTGGAAGGGCGGCTATGCCAACCCGGTCGAGGCGGTGAAGGCCTACCGTCTGGCCGCCGAAGCCAAGACCGCCAAGGACCGCGTGAACGAGGCCGGTGAGAAGACCGGTCTGTTCACCGGCCTGTACGCCACCAACCCGATCACCGGCGCGAAGCTCCCGCTGTTTACTGCCGACTACGTGCTGATGGACTACGGCACCGGTGCCATTATGGCCGTGCCTGGTGGCGACCAGCGCGATTACGACTTTGCCGTGAAGTTCGGTCTGCCTGTCATCTACACCGTCACGCCTCTGCCGGATTCCGGCGACGACTTGGCCAACTACGAGGGCAAGGCGCCGTTCGTCTCCCATGACGGCATCGTGATCAACTCCTCCGTCGAGGCCACCGAAGCCAAGGGCGACGCGCTGAGCCTTAACGGCCTGCGCGTGGACGACGCCATCGCCAAGGTCAACGCCTGGCTCGAATCCGCCGGCGTGGGCAAGGGCACCGTAAGCTACCGTCTGCGCGACTGGCTGTTCTCCCGCCAGCGCTACTGGGGCGAGCCCTTCCCGATCGTCTACGGCGAAGACGGCACCCCGCACCTGCTGCCGGATTCCGCATTGCCGATCAACCTGCCCGACGTGCCCGACTATGAGCCGCGCACCTTCGATCCGATGGACGCAGAGTCCAACCCGGAGGCACCGTTGAGCCGCAACGAGGACTGGGTCAAGGTCGAGCTCGACTTGGGCGACGGCAAGAAGACCTACTACCGCGACACCAACACCATGCCGAACTGGGCCGGCTCCTGCTGGTACTACATGCGTTACATCGACCCGACCGACACCAAGCACATGGTGGAGAAGGACGAGTTCGACTACTGGATGGGCCCGAACCACAACAAGTACTCGGGTGATGAAGGCGGTGTGGACCTGTACATCGGCGGCGTCGAACACGCTGTGCTCCACCTGCTCTACTCCCGCTTCTGGCACAAGGTGCTCTTCGACCTCGGCTACGTGGACTCGGCCGAACCGTTCCACAAGCTGTTCAACCAGGGCATGATCCAGGCCTACGCCTACACCGACGACCGCGGCCAGTACGTGCCGGCCGACGAGGTCGTGGAAGGCCCGGCCGACGCCTCCGGCGAGCCGACCTTCACCTGGAACGGCGAACATGCCAACCGCGAGTTCGGCAAGATGGGCAAGTCCCTCAAGAACATCGTGACCCCGGACTACATGTACGAGAACTACGGTGCCGACACCTTCCGCCTGTACGAAATGAGCATGGGCCCGCTGGACGAGTCTCGCCCGTGGAACACCCGCAACGTGGTCGGTGGCATGCGCTTCCTGCAGCGTCTGTGGCGCAATGTGGTCGATGAGACCACCGGCCAGGCCCATGTGACTGAGGACACGCCGGACGAAAAGACCCTGAAGCTGCTCAACAACACGATTGCCGAAGTGACCGCGGAAATGGAAGGCATGCGCCCGAACACCGCCATCGCCAAGCTCATCGTGCTCAACAACCACCTGACCGGTCTGAAGGCTGTGCCGCGTGCCGCCGTGGAGCCGCTGATCCTGATGCTCGCGCCGATTGCCCCGCACATCTGCGAGGAGATGTGGAGCAAGCTCGGTCACGCCGAATCCCTGTCCGCCGAGCCGTGGCCGGTGGCCGACGAACGCTACGTGGGCCACGACACCGTGACCGCCGTGGTGCAGATCAAGGGCAAGGTGCGCGCCAAGCTCGAAGTGCCGGTCGACATCGATCCGGCCGATCTCGAGAAGCAGGCGCTGGCCGCCGTCGCCGACCGTCTTGGCGGCAAGGAGCCGCGCAAGGTGATCGTCAAGGCCCCGAAGATCGTCTCCATCGTTCCCGCGGAGTGACTTGTTGCGAGCCAGCTCCCCTCTTTGAGGGGAGCTGGCTCGCGTAGCGAGACTGAGGGGAGCGTCAACCGCCCACCTCAATTGTGGATAACTTCATAAGCTAGAACCACATACCCCGTTTCAGCTGGACAAACGCCCATGAATCCATCAGCGTGGATGCATGGGCGTTTCTCATAACCATCGCGCAGACCATGCCGCCAACCGTTTGCGCGCATTCAGCAGGCAGAGTGCAGCCATGCCCCAACCGCGAGTGGAACGGCCCACGACGCCTCCGCCGCCTCCTGGCCATGCACGGATCCGTCCGGCTGGCCACCCGCCCCAAAGGGCGCAGAGCGGCCTGCGGCAGGCGACCCGTGACAAACGTGCGTTATCGGATCTGATTGGCGTACGTTCCGCCGATGCCGTCGGCGAATCAGCCAGACTCACCCGGGATCAGCCGCGATTGTCGTTCACCATTGGGCATGCCTTGGCCGTGATATTGCTGCTGATCGTCGCCCTTGGCATCAGCTTGGCATTGCTGGTCCAACAGTCGATGAATATGGCCATGCTGTCTCAACCGACCGCCATGCAGACCACGGGCGGCTCCGCTGGAGATCAGACGATGCCATCGCAGAACACCACGGACGAGAAACGCACGGATCCGCAGCAGTCGGAGCATTCCGATGCCACAGCGAACCCCGAATCGGATACCACGCAATCTCCGCACATGCAGACGGACGGCAGCGATGCCGGCGCTTCCACGCATGGTCTCATCAACCTCAACACGGCTACCGCTGAGGAATTGCAATCCATCAAAGGTATTGGGCCGGTTACCGCTCAGCGGATCATTGATCATCGCACGGCGATTGGCGGGTATACATCAGTCGATCAGCTGCTGGATGTCAAAGGCATCGGCTCCAAGACGTTGGAGACCATGCGAGGGCAGGTGACGGTCGGATGAGCAGGGATTGGATACTGCGCGAGCAGGGGAGCCGCGATTGGAGGATGCTGCCGATCGCCATAGTGATGTGGGCGGCGAGTCTGGGAGCGCACGCATTATTCGCATGGAGGATGTCTGATGGACTCGGCACCGGTCAGGCAAAGGCTGATGCCGGAGCTGGCATTGACGTCACCATAATCGGCATGGAATGGCCTGTCACACGAATATTGCCTATAACAGTGGCGTCATGTGCTGCCGTGGCGGCGATGATTGTGGTGTCTTTCCGCTTGCGGATCCGGTGGACGGGAACATTGACCGTATGCGTTGCGGTGGCGTGCATCGGCAGTATGACGGCAATCGCGTCGGACACCATTGCCTGGCATGATCCTGCCTCCGCACAAGCTCGCCAATCCAGTTCATACCACGAAGTCATGGCCACGGTGACGACGCCCGTGATCGCTTCGGACCAACGCACATACGATTGTCAGACGGACATACGGCTGAGCGGCATCACTGTGGATGGTACGGATGTACGTTCCACGGTCGCTGTGCGTGTATACGCCGACGAATCGTATTGTGGGCAGTTGCGTCGAGGCGCGGTCCATCTGCTGACAGGCGTATTGCAGCAAGCGCGATATGGACGCATACCACTATGGCTGCTCTTGGAAGGAAAACAGCCGGTAGCACAGGTGCGGGCTCCGCCGTGGCATCTCGCCGCGATTGCGCATGTGCAGGAGGCGTTTTTCACCGTGACCGAACAATTGTCCGATCAGGGGCGTGTGTTGGTGCCGGGATTGACGATGGGTGTGCTTGGCCAGGATTATATCGGCGGCGAGACCGGTCCGATGCCGGTCAACAGCACGTATGCGCAAACGTTGGAGAATCAGTTCCGCCGGTCCGGCATCATGCACCTCATGGCCGTATCCGGCGGCCACTTTGTACTGGTGGCGGGATTGGTGCGCCGGTTATGCATGTGGATGCTGCTTGATCGGCGGCTGACGGCGTTGCTGGTCTCTGGAGTATATGTGCTGCTGGCATTGGCGATGTTCCCCAGTGATTCGGTCACCCGCGCGTTCATCATGGGATTGATAGGTGCGTTGACGTATGCGATGGGGCGGCGTACGCAAGCGTTGAGCGCCCTGTGCTGGACGGTAATCGGTGTATTGGCGGTGAATCCGGATATGTCGGCCAGCTACGGATTCGCCTTGTCTTCGGCCGCCGTACTGGGTATCGTGCTGTTTGCGGAGCGGCTGGCCGGTGCCTTTGAGCGAGCGATGCCGCACGGCATCGCCGAAATGATGGCGATGACCGTGGCCGCGCAGTTGTTCACCCTGCCGATTCAGGTGTTGATGGAACCGGAGTTGCCGTTGCTGTCCGTGCCGGCGAACCTGTTGGTGTCGCCGTTTGTGGGATTGGCCACGATGGCGGGATTGATGGCATTGGCCTGCGCATGGTGCGAGCCATGGCTGGCCGGCGTATTCGCGTGGATATCGTCATGGGGCACGCTGGTGATGGAACGGGTGGCGTTGTGGCTGGGTGGCAGCACGATGGCCGTCATCCCATGGAAAGACGGCGTTACGGGTGCCGTGCTGATTGTGGCGGTGGAAATCGGTATCGGCATGCTACTGGTGTTCGTCAGCCGTTGCCTCCAGCATGTCCGTCGTTATGAGGCCGGAATGCCTGGCGTGCGCTTCGGTTCCGCTTGGCATGTCCGCCTCAGTCTCTGGTGCGAGGAGACGAGACGTCTCTTTACGCGGCGGCAAGCCGAATAGCCAATGCGGTATTCGGTGCAGCAACCATCGCAATAGCCAGCCGAACCTATGCGATAGGCCGCGCGGCATAAACCATCAGCCGGCAAAACTGCGATACAGTTGAGACCAGTTCAACCAGCTGCATGAAGGAGTGCCGGCGATGATGTTGTCTCATAATCCGATAGTCGAACCATTCGCATTGGCCCACGCCACCATCGTCACCGGAGATAAAGCCGGAACCATACTGCGTAACATGACGATCGTGGTCGGAGCCGACGGACGTATCGAACAGGTTGCACCCAGCATCGAAACCAGTATCCCAGCCGAATACCACTATCTTGACGGCACCGGCAAAATCGTGATGCCGGGGCTGATCAATGCGCATACCCATCTGTTCTCCCAAGGCAAGCCGCTCAATCCGAAGCTGGCGACGCCCAAAGGCCAACGTATGGTCGCCACATTCGCGCATTCGCCATTGGGCAAGCCGTACATGGCCGCAACCGTAAGACACAACGCCACAACATTGCTGGAATCCGGCGTTACGACGATCCGCACGCTTGGCGACGTGGGATATGAAGTCGTGACATTACGCGATCAGATTGATGCAGGCCAAATCCTCGGACCGCGTATCTTGGCATCCGGACCGCTGATGGCGATTCCGAGGCCATGGCGCCCCGCTTATCGCACTGACCAGCGGCATCCCGGAAGAGGCGCGTACCGCAGTCGCGCAGAATCTCAAGGCTGGCGTCAACGCCATCAAAATCGCCGCGACCGGCGGCGTAACCGATGCACAGGAAATCGGCGAGGCCGGCAGTCCGCAGATGAGCGTGGAACAGATGCGGGCGATTTGCGATGAGGCGCATCAGTACGGTGTTATTGTCGGCGCGCACGCGCAAAGCCCGGAAGGCGTGCGGCGTTCGCTGCTGGCCGGCGTCGATACCATCGAACACGGCAGCGTGCTCGACGACGAATTGATCGGCATGTTCCGGCACAATCCGAATGCGTTGCGCGGATACTCGGCGCTGGTTCCGACACTTTCCGCCGGCCTTCCCCTGACCTTGCTTGGACAGGACGCGACCGGCATCACCGACATCCAATTGGAGAATTCCAAGAATGTGGTCGGCGGCATGGTTTCAGGTGCCCGTCAAGCGCACGAGGCCGGATTGATGATAGGCGTCGGCACCGATACAGGCATGACATTCGTGCCGCAGTACGCCACATGGCGTGAGCTGGAGCTGCTGGTCGCATACGCCGGTTTCAGCCCGGCTGAGGCCCTGCACGCAGTCACTGCCGTCAACGCCTCCATTCTCGGCGTCGATGCCGAGACCGGTTCTTTGGAAGTCGGCAAATCCGCTGATTTGCTTGTGCTGAATGCCAATCCGCTGGACGACCTGCGCGCGTTGGAACACCCGGCACTGGTCATCGCGGCCGGTCACCCGGTATGGCGTCCCGCTCCCAAGCGTTTCGCGGATATCGACGCCCTGTTGGATGAGGCATACGCCTAATCGCGGAGTGCTGCCGGGCCGTTATGCCGGCAGGTCATTGTCCAACCTGTGTGGCGAGATGGGGGCATGGCGAAAACAGCAGCGAACGTACCGGTAACCGTGGTGCCCGGAGGCGACTCGTATTTGAACGACGCGCGCACCAAGGCACTGTGCGCACAAGCGTTGAAGGCGCGACCCGACGCCGAACTCATCGAGCTCGACGCCACATCGGCCGACCAATATGCCTTCGATGAAGCCGTCAGCCCATCGTTGCTTTCCGACGTTGCCGTGGTCAAACTCGTCAACCTGCAGAATGCCGACGAAAAGCTCGCCGAAGCTTTGGTGACGTACACCAAGCAGGCCGCCAAGGATCCGAACGGCTCCAGCGTGGTGATCTGCCAGCACGAGGGCGGCGTCAAAGGGCGCAAGATCATCGACCAACTGGTGAAAGCCGGCGCTCGCAAAGAGGACGTGCCGGATTTGAAGAAACCGGATGCCCAACTCAATTTCGTACTCGGAGAATTCGAGAAACGCGGTCGTAGAGTCGAACCGATGGCCGCGCAGCAGCTGGTATCCGTGCTCGGCGGCAAAACCGGCGAACTCGCCGCCATGTGCGAGCAATTGTGTTTCGACTTTGACGATAATCCGATGGGGCTCGACCGTGTCAACCAGTATTTGACCGCCAATCCGCAGGTCACCGGTTTTGCCGTGGCAGACAAGGCCGTGGAAGGCAAAACCGCAGAAGCCATCGTCATGATGCGTGCAGCTGTGGAACAAGGGACCGATCCCATCGCGCTGATCGGCGCGTTGGCCATGAAGCTCCGTACCATTGCCAAAGCCTCGGCGGTCCGGGCCGGCACGATTTCACAGGCCGAAGCGAAAACCAATCCGTGGGTGCTGAAGAATGCGATGCGCCAACTTGGCGGCTGGACTTCGGCAGGACTCGCGCATTGCATCCGTATGCTCGCCTGGGCGGATGAGCAAAGCAAAACGAACGGCGGCGACCCGGTATATGCGCTGGAACGCTGCATTGAAGACATCAGTCATAAAGGTCGGTAAAAGTCGATAAAGGGGTATTTATGAGCGAACACACTATTGCGGCTCCCACCAGCGAGGCCATGCAGGAGCTCGGCCGCCGCGTGGCCGGAATGGTACACGGCGGCGATGTATTGCTGCTCTCAGGCCCTCTTGGTGCCGGCAAAACCACATTCGCCCAGGGCTTCGGCGCGGGGCTGGACATTACCGAACCCATCGTGTCTCCTACATTCACCATTGCCCGCGAACTTGACGGGCATTTCGCCGACGGCACTCCGGCTCATCTGGTGCATGTGGATGCCTACCGTCTGGGCGGCTCAGCCTATGCGCCGGGGCAGGACGCCATCGGGCGTTTGTTGGACGAGCTGGAATCGCTGGGATTGGACGAAGAACTTGAAGACCCCGGCGAGAACACGGTGGTGCTTATGGAGTGGGGCGAACAAATGGCCACCGCCTTGGCACCAGAACGACTTGAAATCCATATCGATCGACCTCTCGATTCCTCCGATGTCGCATCCGCTGGATCAGACGGCGAACTCACCAGCAACGGCACTCGTACCGTCGCATTCGTCCCAGTCGGCAAGCGATGGGCCGCGTTCGACCTGCAATAAGCCATGCGCCCATAGACTCCTCGATGTACACTCTCTAGAGGCTTTACGACTAGGAGGATTCATGGGTTGCACGTTGGTGATTGACACCTCATTCGGCTCGACGGTCGGCATTGTGGGGCGCGAGCCCATTGTGGAGACCGATTCGCGCACCCATGTGGAGAAACTGCAGGTCAATATCGCGCGCGCGGTCGAGGAGGCCGGCCTGACTCCTGCCGATATCGAGGAGATCGTCGTGGGCATCGGCCCGGCGCCATTCACCGGCCTGCGCGCCGGCATCGTGGCCGCCAAGGCGTTGGCCTTCGCCACCGGGGCCAAGCTCGTCGGACAGAACGTACTCGACCCGCAAGGCGAGATGATGAACTTCGTGCTGGGTGACAGCGCCATGTTCGACGGCATCGATTTCCTGGCCGACGTGCCGCGCTTGAGTTCGCGCCAATCGGATGGTGACGTCCCGGACGCCGAGGCCAAGGAACACGAACTCGACCGCCACGTCACGCTGTGCGTCAACGATGCGCGCCGCAAGCAGCTGTACTTCTCGCTCAACCACGGCAGCATCAGCCTGCCGGACGAGGACGCCGCCGAACGACGCTGGATCGAGATGGATATCGACTACCCGGAGCATATCGTCGAACGGGTGAACGCGGCGCTCGCGGAACACGGCGAACGCGACGGCGTCAGCTATGTGGTGGATGTGACCGGCCACGGCGCGGCCAAATACGCATCCGTCTGGCAGGGACTGCGTGCGCTGGGCTCCGTGGTGGACGGATCGGTATTGGATGCCGGGAAAGCCGGGCTCGCCGTCTTTGCGACCACCGCGTTGAGCCGCGAACTGCGCGGCGACCAGGTCGTGCCGATCGAACCGTTGTACCTGCGCCGGCCGGACGCCGAAGTACCGAACCCACTGAAGCACGTGCTCGGCCATGCCGGTGCCGATAAAGCGTGAAGTGGGTTGTGGTCCGATGATTGTTGACATCACTGCCGTAAGTCGTGATCTTGCGGTTCGTTCCATCGCACAGTTGGAAGGCGAACTGTTCGGCCGCGGCGCATGGAATGCGAACATGGTGCGAGAGGAACTGGACGCACCGGCCCGCACGTATCTGCTGGATGTGCTGGGAGAGGCGGAACAGGCGGTTGTCCGCGGCTACGCCGGCTTCTGGTACGACGGCGAGGACGCCGAGCTCATGACCATCGGCGTGGGCAAGGCATACCAGCGGCAAGGCATCGCCGCTGCGTTGCTTCAGGCACTGGTCGACGAGGCGAAACGTCAGGGCGCCTCGCGCATGCTGCTCGAAGTGCGTGTGGATAACGACCCTGCGCTGGCCCTATATCAGCGGTTCGGATTCGAACGCATGGGATTGCGCAAACGCTACTACCAGCCCGAAGGCATCGACGCATACACCATGAGCTTGGACCTGAAGCCGAGGGTCGTGGGCTTTGCCGCCCCGCAGACGGCATCGGCGGACATTGAAGACATCACCAGCAAGCAAACGGAGAAGAACGGAGAAGCACGATGAGCGAACCGGTTGTACTGGGTATTGAATCCACCTGCGACGAAACCGCAGCCGCCATCGTACGCGGCCGCGAACTGCTCTCCAACGTCGTGGCCTCATCCATGGAGGAACACGCGCGATACGGCGGCGTGATCCCCGAAATCGCCTCCCGTGCGCACGCCGAGGCCTTCGTGCCATGCGTGTCCAAGGCGCTCGCCGACGCGAACATGACGTTGGCGGATGTGGACGCCATCGCCGTGTCCGCCGGTCCCGGACTGGCCGGTTGCCTGGCCGTGGGCGTGTCCGGCGCCAAGGCGCTGGCCTGGGCTGCGAACAAGCCGATCTACGGCATCAACCATGTGATCGGGCACATCGCCGTCACTCAGCTGCAGTTCGGCCCGTTCCCCAAGGACACGCTGGCGCTGATCGTCTCCGGCGGCCACACCTCGCTGCTGCACGTGGAAGACATGCCGCGCAAAATCGATGTGGTGGGCACCACGCTGGATGACGCGGCGGGGGAGTGCTTCGACAAGGTCGCCCGCCTGCTCGGCTTCCCGTATCCGGGCGGCCCGCACATCGACCGCCATGGTCAGAACGGCGACCCGCACGCCATCAAGGTGCCGATGGGTCTGACCCAAGGCAAGGCCGGTGCCGCGCACCCGTATGATTTCAGTTTCTCCGGTGTCAAGACCGCCGTGGCCCGTTGGGTGGAAAGCGAGCAGGCCGCCGGCCATGAGATTCCGGTGGACGACGTGTGCGCATCCCTGGCCGATTCCGTGGCCACCGTGCTGGCCCGTAAGGCCATGCGCGGCTGCCGGCAGTACGATTCCAACACGCTGATCGTGGGCGGCGGCTTCTCCGCCAACTCGCAGCTGCGCGCCAAACTGCTCGAATTCGGCGAGAACTACGGCGTCGACGTCCGTATCCCGCAAATCAAGCTCTGCACCGACAACGGTGCCATGGTCGCCATGCTCGGCGTGAACCTGGTCGAAGCCGGCGTGGCCCCCAGCGCCCCCGACTTCCCGATTGACTCCGCCATGCCCCTGACCAAGGTCTCGATGTAAGATTTGCGCGGTATTCCCAAACTGATACTGGGAATACCGTGCCTCTCATCGGTGAATTGACAGTGACCTGTCTGCCTGATGTGAGTAGTGGTGAGGTCTTCGCCATGGATTTCCCGGTTGATGATGGGGTGTCGTGTCTGGCCACCAATACGATGAAAATAAAAAAGCCTCGGAGAACCGAGGCTTTCGATGGCTCCTGCGACTGGGCTTGAACCAGTGACCGTCCGATATACGGTTCTGGCTTGCAGCCGTAGGGCTTTTTGCAACAGGAGTAGAGAATACACCTGCTTTGCTTGTCCTTCAAATCGGCGTGTCATCGCGCATGTTCACCTTGCAGCTGGTTTTCCGAAGAGCATCGGCCAGAAACGCGCAATAGCATTCCTTGGGAAGTGATGAAGAAGTCACTTCCCTTTTCTATGCGCTTAAGGAGCCCCATGAGGTATTGGAACGACAACAGGAAGAGCTGCGAACACGTCGAGCCACGGGAGGATTGGAAAGAATCCATCGAGAAATGGATCGACTGGATGGACGCCATCGGACGCACGAACGACACCCTGCGCACCCGCTGGTACCAGATCGTTCGATTCTCCAAAGCCGTCGATAAAAGCATCACCGACGTGACCGAAGACGACCTCATATTCTACCTAGCCGGCATGGGAACCGAAGGCAGACGCGGAGTACGCAGCTGCGTCAAGGTCTTCTACCAATGGAGCATGAAGCGAGGGCTCGCCCGCCGCAACCCGGCGGACGAAGTGCCCACCGTGCCCATGACCCTTCCGTCCGGCTGCATCTGTCCCGAGGAGAACATCGAACAAGGACTCGCATCACCCGACGAGAACGCGCGGCTGGCCGTCATGCTGGGCGCGTTCTGCGGCCTGCGCCGCATCGAAATGACCAGAATCAACCTGAAGACCGATCTGGAGGAGAACGCCGAGGGCATGGTGCTCCACGTCCACGGCAAAGGCAACAAAGAGCGAATCCTTCCCGTGCCGGCAAGACTTGCGGCGACATTGAGGAAACGCACCGGCGTGTGGCTGTTCCCCGGAGACGTGCAGGGACACTGCGGCGTCGATTACGTGGCGAAGAGGATCAAGACGGCAACCGGATACCCGTCGCACAGCCTGCGCCGCAGGTTCGCCACATGCGTCTACTACAGGAACGGCTGCAACATCGTGCTTGTCAGCCGTATGCTGGGGCACGCCAACATCGCCACCACCATGCGCTACATCGGCCTCGTGCAGGACGAAATGCGTAACGCCGTGGAATCCACCACCCGCACGGACATGAGACTGACCATGCCCATGAACCAGGTCGTCGGAACAGCCGGCAGCGTCGCCACCTATTCCCTTAGCACCGCGAGGATCGGATGAACAAACGGTATACGCCAATATGCTTCTTTGCGCATATTGGCGCATACCAACACCGCTCACCGAGTGTTCCCGAGACTGGAAAGCGGCAACGCGGCTATGTCTATCCCCAGCGCATCGGCTGCGGAGAACACCGCTTCAATCGGGGCTTCGCCCCGCTGGAGCAGAGCATCGGCAAACCGGGGATCGATACCGGCCTGGGAGGCAAGGTCGTCGGCGTTCCAGGAATGGTTCGCGGTCTCTTCACGGAAGGCGGCTGCGATATCCGATTCGGTGCGGGCGAAAAGAGTCCGGCGTTCACGCGGCGCTTGGAAACGACTAAGGTAACGCGCGTACTCCAATTGCGCCTTTGTCGGCTCAGGCAACTTATAGTCCAGATTCGACATCGCAGACCTCCTTAGCGTTCAGCGGGTTGGACTGGAGTCGTTCGACGCACCGAAAATAGGGAATCCGGGAACCGCATCGGACGACGATGGAGTGCCTGGAGTGCCGTACAACGTCCCGATCTGTTCGATCGCCCATGTGCTCCAACGTGGGGATTCGACCATGGATGTCATCAGGCCGGCGGGGAGAAACCGGCGCATCTCGTCGGCGAAGGCATCCGAGCCGATCACATCGGCGACCCCCGCCACGCGATCAGCACGGTCTGCCCAAAGTCCTTCTTCGCCGTAATCAGATGATTTCAATTCCGCAAGCTCCATCGCCCGTCGGGAATCGACGTCGCCTCTCGACGCCAACCAGCACATGTCCCACAGGTCGCGTCGCCGCAGGTGCGATGCGCAGGCATAGGAGAGCAGCTTGTCGGCAAGAATCTCGGTGGGGCTTTCCGCATCGAGGATGATCTGACCCGACAAGGCCGGGAACATCGGATAGTTGACCAAGGCGGGACGATGCTGCGGCTCGTACGCGGGAATCGATGCCACCTCCAGCTTGATTGTCTGGCTCGGCAGATCCTTGCGCTGACCGGCCGTGCGAATCGCTATACGCCATCTGCGCGTCAGCCCATCGGCGTCGGGTCTCGGCTCCTTGACCCGGACCGTCACATCATCGCCCATCCCCGAGAGCGAATCGGAGATGCAGGAGCCAAGCCCTTTAAGGGTGTCCATGTCGAACGAGGTGCCGCCGGCAAAATCAAGGTCCTCGCTGTACCTCGGGGACCCGTGGCACAGGCGCAGACTCGTGCCGCCCTGGAACACCAGCGAGGAGAAGAAACCCTCGCGCATCATGGCGTCCAGGATTCGATAATGCAGAAGTTCCTTCTCGACCACGGGAAGCAGATTGCCCATGCCCTCGGCGGAAACGATCTGTGCTGCCATGGCTTTGTACTTGAACGGTTCGTCAGTTCCAGTCATCGTCGTCCTCCAATTCATCCATATCCACCAGATCGAGATTGCGTCCGACGGCCTTCAGGTCACGATACGCCCACTGTTTCGACGCGAGCGGCGTCAGTCCGTCATCGCGGGCGATCAGGTTCGGCAGGATGCGGTCCCAGCTGAGCTTGCAGTGCGTGAACTCGATTACCCCATACGGGGTATGGAACTCGCCTTCGCGGCCCGTGGTCATGAACGTGACCCTATCCACCGGAATCTGGCTGATCACGTTCCAGCGCGACAGAGCGCTTTCGAGGCTTTCCCACACCAGCTCGCCGGAACGCAACCGCTTTGCGACCTGATGAAGTGTCCCCTCGCCGAGATGGGAGGAATACGCGAACACGTAGACGCCACGGGCGGCACGGACCAACGCCTTCGCCGATACCAGGCTGGACAGGGTTCGGTTCAGTTTCTGCCCCTGCTCGCCCAGCACGACGGCCAGTTCGTTCTTGCAATACACGTAGCACGAGTACTTGGCATCCATCTCGCGCAGCTGGTCAATCGCCTCGCTCCTTTTCATGTTTGTGAGTATACACGAACATACGCAAAAACACATATTCATGTACACCTATCACAATCCTGAAGCGTTCCAATCAGAGGGAACGCCCTCGTGCCGGACCGTCTTCGAGACCGATTCCGTCGATGGCGTTTTCCGAGAAAGGGTTCTCTCTTAATCTGCCGACGATTTCCGCTACGGCGCGCTCTTCCTGATCAACGCATTGGACAAGCTGGGAAATGAACGGCTTGGGATCGCCGTCAACCTGCCATGCTTCCAGACTTTTCCCATAGCTGCGGCCGGCATCATGTTTGATTGCTACGGGCCGGTAGCCGGCAGCCATGAGCATGAGATTCAGAATCTGTCGCCCGGTTCGCCCGTTGCCGTCCGTGAATGGATGGATGTTCTCGAACATCGCGTGGAAACCGGCGGCCCTGAGCAGCGGATGCGCTGCGCAGCCATCCAACCCGTCGATCAAGGATCGCAGGTCGTCGCGGATCTCCAGCGGGTCCGCGGTCTTGACACGGGTCGCGGTGGTCCTCGCCAGATAACCGTACGGGCGGAACGTGCCGCGGGCGAACGGTTGGAGATCCAGCGCGGTCACCTCATGGACACGCCGAACCAGTTCCTCGTCCAGCTTCCGCCCCTCCTCAGCATATTCGCGCACGTAGGCCATGCCGTCAGCGACCCCTCGCGCTGCGAACACGTATCTGGCCGGCGAGTCCGATGGGACGAACTCGCCCTCCAATACCAGCGACGTGTCCTCCAGGGTCAGTGTGGATCCCTCGATGGCGTTCGAGTTGTAGGTGTAGCGCACCAGCCAGTCGCGGTCGTAATCCGACAATGCCATCTCCTCGACGCCATCCAGAGGCTCCAACGCGCGGGCCGGCCCTCAACGCGTCAATCCTCCGCAGACATTCGGCGGTTCCCGGCTCGCGCTCAAGGCCGAGCAGTTCCTCGGGCAATGCCCGTATGCGCTGCGACAGCTCAGGATTAGGCATCATGCTCCTCTTTTCGTGTTCCGGTTG
>ENA-OPZZ01000890-OPZZ01000890.1-human-gut-metagenome-genome-assembly--contig:-NODE-890-length-21014-cov-3.267248_pt1 | contig 21014 bp, 15 predicted proteins | sample MGYA00242487_ERZ504511 | MGnify/ENA primary metagenome ERZ504511 (study PRJEB26092, sample SAMD00036241) | human gut metagenome | host: Homo sapiens | study: EMG produced TPA metagenomics assembly of... | reverse complement strand
GTTTGTCGAGTGCCTGTTTTACGTGATTTTCGAGATTTTCTTTCTTTGCCAGTGTGGTAAGCTGATCCTCATACCAGGTCAGGCGGCAGTCGTGAAAATCATGACGCTCCAGATATTCTCTGCAGATTAAGTATCAGTTTGCACCGCGGATCAATGTCATTTACGGAGCCAATGAATCCGGCAAAAAGCACCCTGATGCAGTTTCTGAAGGCGATGCTGTTTGGCCTGGAAAAAACAAGGGTGAGAAAGACGCTGGATACTTATAATCGGTATGAACCATGGGATACACCGGCTTATTTTTATGGTTCCATGATATTTGAGACCGGGCAGCAGCAGTTTCTGCTGGAACGGAATTTTTATTATAAGGAAAAACGTGCGCGGCTGGTGAATATCCGGGACGGTGAGGAACTTTCTGTGGAATACGGAGATCTGGACATGCTGCTTGGTAATGTCAGTGCAGCAGCCTATGAAAATACCTGCTGTATCGGGCAGGAACAGCTGCTTCCGGGGCGGGAGCTTAGTGTACTTTTAGAGGATGAGCGCAGCAATCTTGCGCAGACCGGAAGCGGGGATTTTCAGTTGTCGAAGGCATTGCAGGAACTGGAACAGAAACGAAAAAATGCGGAGAAGACCCGGAAAGAACTGGAACAGCAACGGTTGTCGTATATTCATCAGCTGGAAGTAAACCGACAGGTGCTGGAACATGACATCGTCGGGCTGAAAGCACAGCAGGAAAAGCAGAGTACGCAGCGGGGGACGGTGCAGGAGCAGGTAAGAGCGCTGCAACAGCAGATGGAACCGGTGCGAGCAGACTATCAGAGGGTCTGTAAGCGGGAACAGGAACTGCAGAACGCGGTAGCGCAGGAACATTTGGAATGGGAGCAGGCTGAACGGGAACAATGGAAGCGAGAGCAGGCTGAACGGGAGCAGGAGGAAGTGGGTGCACTTCAGCAGAAATCCGGTAAAAACGCAGGATTTTCTCCGCTTTTGCTGATCGGTGTGGCGGGTCTGATTCTGGCACCTGTTTTAAGGTCTGCCATGGATGGATTTCAGAAGATAGCGCCGGCTTTGAATATTATCTGCATCATTCTGATTCTGGCCGGGCTTGTGTCAGCCTATCGCAGACACCGAGAACAAAAAGAACGTGACTATGAACAGGATTATATGCAGAGGGTAAATGACTCTGTGCAGAATCACAGGGAGCACGATAGCCGGGCAGATGACCGGGCGAATTTACAGTCCGTGGAGCGGGAGCGGAGGAAAGCTGCCCTGGATCAGCAGTTACAGCGTGTTTGTCAGCAGAAATCTGTTCTGGAAGAACAGTTGCGGCAACTGAAAAATCAGAAAAAATCACTTCAGCTTCAGGCGGCCCGGCAGGAAGGTTCCGGGGATCAGCTGCAAAACCAGATACAGGAAAAAGAAGTGGAACTGGAAAATCTGACAGAACAGGTGGCTGAACTGCAGCAGGAGACGCCGGAGGAGCACAATGCCCGAGCAGACAGGGAAGCACTGGAACTGGCGTCGGAAACCATGTCCCGTCTTGCCGCCCGGATGTCAAAGACGTTGGAACATACATTAGATAAAGAAAATGTCAGGGATTCTGCAAGCCACCCAACTGGTTCTGCAACAAAGCAATTGCCTGACAGATGACTTGAAAGGAAAAACAGAGCAGCTGCAAGACTATGTCAGCTTTCTGATTCAAGTAACAGAAAAGGAACTGCGGAGAGAAAACCTGACCGAACAAGAATATCGCACTCTTGAGTATATGGGAAGTAGTATAGAATATTTCACTCTGTCTGTACTCGATCCTGATTTACATCTGGATAACTGGTCATTAGTGCAAGGTCCAGACAAGTCGATAGCTGTAGTGGCTGATATTTATACCCGCAACGTGAGGGGATGTGATAAGAATGGAGTACTGCATGTAGCAACAGGAAATGCCAACAATATCTATGTGGTAGTAGAAATAGAGGGTAATCTCTATCTTACCCGTGGTGCCACATTTAGTTACTACGAGTTTGTCCAGCCACTGGATACTCGGCTCACGGACGAAGAATGGCAGAAAATGCTGGAAGAAAAGAAAGCGCCTGCCGTCCCGGAATGGATGAAAAATATCCTGCTGGAGAAAGAACCTAAAGTAGATGACAGAGTTTTTTATAGTTCAGGATGCTAATATCCTTTTCCCGAATTAACCGGATTATAGGTGGTATAAGCCTATTATTGCTTACTGCCTGCCAGCACTCGTCAGAAGAATGTCTCTCTATCGCTTTCACCGGAGATGTTCTTCTGGACAGAGGGGTACGCCAACAGATTCAACGGGGAGGTGTCAAAGATTTATTTGCGTCGGTAGCTCCTCTCTTTCACCAAGTGGATGCTACGGTAATCAATCTGGAATGTCCCGCCACTTCCGTTCATTCACCGTTACACAAGAAATATATCTTTCGTGCGGAACCGGGATGGATGGAAGAATTGGCTAAAGCTGGCATCAGTCATGCGGCTTTAGCGAATAATCATACTATGGATCAGGGGCGAAGTGGATTGATAGATACTTATCAGCATCTCTTATCGGCAGGAATCACTCCGATAGGATATGGTAATACTTCTTCCGAAAGTTGCCAACCTGTAGTGATAAAGAAAGGAAAAATTAAAGTAGCACTCTTCAATTCAGTTACACTTCCTTTGGAAAATTGGGTATATTTAGAAAATGATCCCGGTATCTGCCAGCAACCAATAGAAGAGATGGAAGAGGAAATCAAGAATTTCAAGCAAGAGAATCCCGAAAGTTATGTGGTGGTTATTCTACATTGGGGAATGGAATATCAGTCCTCCCCTACTCTTAGCCAAAGAAAAGGAGCACGCCGGCTTATCCGTACAGGTGCGGATGCCATCATCGGACACCATCCGCATGTCATTCAGAAAGAAGAATATTTAAAGGTAAGCCTATTTTCTATAGTCTAGGCAACTTCGTGTTCGACCAACGAAAACCAGAAACATCACAAAGCCTGATTGTGCAGCTCAATTTCACCTCTATAGGATATAGTATAAAACTTCATCCTGCAACAATTAATAATTGCAAACCGGAATTACAATAATCAGACAAAACCAAAGGGGATAACTGCCAACATTATACTATTTACCAACAAATATCATCATCCCTCTATCTTGAAATCCACTAGATTTTGCACATTAAATAGCTTTCCAGAAAGCTTGGAAATCGCGATATCTACCGTAACAAACCAGCTCATCTCCCTCTTCCACTTTCTCATCCGCCGGTAATTCATTCTTTACATGAAGCTCCATTAAAGAAATGCCCAAGCAATTGGTTATTTTATTGGCTCTCTTCAACCCTATCATCTTTAAATGAAACTCTTCATCCAAATTCAACTCATTCACAAAATATCCTACAAATTTCTCCGGAACCGTGAACTTCACCACATAATAATCCTGATCGATGCGGAATCCTTCCATGTTAGTACCGAAGTCGAGCAGTTGTACCAGGCTGCGGGCAGCATCTTCTTCCGGAGTCAGGATTCGTTCCAGATCAAAAGCTTCAAGCACTGCTTTATGTACAGCATCAATAGCACGGGCAAAAATACGGGGAACCTTTTTCTGCTTCAACAGGGCAACGACTCGTATCGACGCACCAAAATTCTCTCCAATCGCTACAATAACTATATCCACACTATTCAATGGCAACACTGATAATGATTGTTCGTCAGTGGCATCAATGACAAAAGCTGTAGCAACCTTATCTTTGATTGAATCTACACGACTTTCACTAATATCCGCACCAATAATCTCGTGCCCTAATGCAGACAATTCCTCTGCCAACACATGGCCGTAATTTCCTAAACCGATAATAATATACTTCATATCTTTAGTTTATTATAATGTTATCACTCGGATAACGGTATTTTGTATTCTTTTTCTGTTTGACAATTCCCAACATCAATGTTATCAATCCCACACGTCCGATAAACATCAACAAGGATACCAACAACTTACTGGCATCACACAAATGAGGGGTCAGATTCAGACTAGATCCCACAGTACTAAGTGCAGAGACACATTCGAAAGTCAATGCCATAATGGAAACACCCGGTTCGAGTATGCTCAATGTGAAAATAAAAATGAATGACACTCCCAATGACATGACTACTGTTGCATTGGAACGCCGGATTGAATCGTAAGATAATTCTCTGCCAAACACCTCTACCCGTTCAGTACCACGCAATACGGCTACAAGATTCAGAACCACAACTGCAAAAGCGTTCACTTTCACACCACCTGCCGTAGACTGTGAACCACCGCCAACCCACATCAAGAATAGATAAACCAACAAAGTCTGCACACTCAATGATGCCAGGTCGACACTACTAAAACCGGCTGTTCGAGGACAAGTGGCATTAAAGAAAGCTTGTGTCCATTTGTCTGCCAAAGGCATACCGGCAAAGGAAGCATTCCACTCAAAAGCAGCAATAGCTAATGTACCGATTAATAAAAGCAGAAAAGTCATGATTAACACGATTTTCGTATTCAGGTTATAAAGATGCTGCATTTTGTGACGATCCAGTTTGCGTGTACGGACCAATTTCCAGAAACGACGCAGGTGATATAATACAATATCCTTGAAATTGACAAGAATGGGGAAGCCGATACCACCGAAGATTATCAGCAAAGAAACAGAAATAAACAGTCCATTATGATTGGTCATCACCATCGGATTCCCTAAATTACCGGAAAGTGTAGAAAAACCCGCATTACAAAAAGCTGATATAGCATGGAAAGCAGCAAAACCTAACTCGCCTTCCAAAGTCATTCCCAGCGTACCGTGAATACTAAACCAAATCGAAACCATGCCAATCCCTTCAATGACTAGGGTAAAGCCCAATATATATAATAAGGTGGACAGTAATGAACCTAACGAATTGGAACTAACCATATCACGTACAACAAGCTGATTATAAATGGAGGTGTTTCCCATGAAGAACATGGCAAAGAAACTGGTTAATGTCATCACTCCTAATCCTCCAATCTGAATCAACAGGATAATGACAACTAATCCGGAAGTGGTGAATGTAGTGGATACATCTACCGGAACCAAACCTGTAACACATACGGCACTGGTAGCCGTAAATAAAGAGTCTACCCAGGTAATACCATTCACCGTGCAGCGCGGAAGCATCAGTAGACCTGCTCCAATCAGGATAATAGCCATAAAACTGACTGCTAATATCAAAGACGGATTGGTACGCCGTCCCAACAGGCGCACCAGACCATTGGACAAGTTGAGGAAAGAAAGGACTAATAATAACAGGAGATGATAAAACTTCCCATGCAGGAATTCCCAAATCTGCAAAATAGCTCCTTCTTCTTCCGGACGGTGAAAAATGACGGGTATTAAAGTAAGATATAATAACCCGCTTAATATCCAGGCTAATCGCCGGTATTGTTTTTTAGTATTCCGGTATTCCAGTGAAATATGTAAAGTAACATCAATCAGAAAGATAATCCAGACTGTTTTATACAATGTCTGCAAATTAGCCACTTCATCTACGGATAAGGGAAAGCCGTGTTCATATACTACTCCGACAATCAACAACAGAGATGCCAGATAGGTGAGTGCTTCTACCAGTCCTAACAGGATACGTACATAGGGTTTTAGCAGTTTATTTTGATACAATAAAAACTTATGATAAATCTTCATATCATCTTTTTTAACGGGGTCGTGCAAACTTAACTAAAATAACAATCAGAACCGATTCTTTGTTGACAAAATTTTCTGAATATTAAAAAAATTGAGTACTTTTGGCAACAAGAAACTAAAAAAACTACAATATTATGAGTGAAAAAAGAAAACGGTATATTTTACCCGAAGAAGAAATTCCACACTACTGGTACAACATTCAGGCTGATATGGTAAACAAACCTATGCCTCCGTTGCATCCGGGAACCAAACAACCGCTGAAAGCGGAAGACTTGTACCGATTTTCGCTAAAGAGCTGTGCCATCAGGAACTGAATCAAACCGATGCATGGATCGAAATACCGGAAGAAGTACGCGAAATGTATAAGTACTATCGCAGTACTCCGCTGGTTCGTGCTTACGGATTGGAAAAAAGCACTCGGTACTCCGGCTCATATCTATTTTAAGAATGAAAGTGTCAGCCCTATCGGTTCACATAAGTTGAACTCTGCATTGGCACAGGCTTATTATTGCAAAGAAGAAGGAGTTACCAACATCACCACTGAAACCGGTGCCGGACAATGGGGAGCCGCTCTTTCTTATGCAGCTAAGGTTTTCGGTTTGGAAGCTGCTGTTTATCAGGTAAAAATCAGTTATGAACAAAAGCCATACCGCCGCAGCATCATGCAGACTTTCGGAGCACAGGTAACCCCTTCTCCATCCATGTCTACCCGTGCCGGTAAGGATATTCTGACTAAACACCCTACTTATCAGGGTTCATTGGGAACAGCCATTTCTGAAGCTATTGAACTGGCACAAATGACTCCCAACTGTAAATATACGCTCGGGTCTGTGCTTAGCCATGTTACTCTTCATCAGACTATTATCGGACTGGAAGCCGAAAAACAGATGGAAATGGCAGGCGAATACCCGGATATCGTAATCGGTTGTTTCGGAGGTGGTTCCAACTTCGGAGGTATCTCTTTCCCATTCATGCGTCACACGATACAGGAAGGAAAAAAGACTCGTTTCGTTGCTGCCGAACCTGCATCTTGTCCGAAACTGACACGTGGTAAGTTCCAGTATGACTTCGGTGATGAAGCCGGATATACTCCGTTGCTACCGATGTTTACTTTAGGACACAATTTTGCTCCGGCCCATATCCATGCCGGCGGTCTTCGCTATCATGGTGCAGGTGTCATCGTTTCACAGTTGCTCAAGGATAATCTGATGGAAGCAGTAGATATACAGCAATTGGAATCTTTCGAAGCAGGTTGTCTGTTTGCACAGTCTGAAGGTATTATTCCGGCTCCTGAATCCAGCCACGCTATTGCAGCAGCTATCCGCGAAGCTAACAAATGTAAGGAGACAGGAGAAGAAAAAATAATCCTGTTTAATCTTTCCGGACATGGCCTGATCGATATGGCTTCTTACGATAAGTATTTGGCTGGTGATCTCGTAAACTATGCATTGACTGATGATGATATTCAGAAGAATTTAGACGAGATAGGAGATTTAGCTAAATAATAAATTGCCTGCCAGTTTCAAGTTTCACCACCGATTTCACAGATTAACATGGACTTAAATGTAATTCGAAGATTTTCGATACAAAAGTCCATGTTAATCTGTGAAATCGGTGGCATTTTTTCCATCCTCCTATATTTTCTTTCTCTCTGTTGAACACCTCCATACACCCACTGTATAGACTGGAAAGATTGTATAGTTTTCCGGTCAATTCATGGGGTATATCAAAGATTTCACTATCTTTGATGCCATTATTAATCTTATGAACTAATAATGAGCAGCTTTAACAAAATAGCAATCTGTCTACTTTTTCTATGCGCAGGGGTTAATTATGCTTTTTCTGATATTCCGGAGCAAATCAACTTCTCCTATATCTCTATTAATGAAGGATTGTCACAAAGTACTGTATTCTCTATCGATCAGGACCAACGAGGCAATATGTGGTTCGCAACTTATGACGGAGTAAACAAGTACGATGGGTATTCATTTACAGTTTATCAGCATAATGAAGATGATCCGAACAGCATCGCTAATGACATTTCGCGAATCGTAAAGGCTGACAGTCAGGGACGGGTTTGGATCGGCACGCGGGATGGTTTGTCATATTATGATGAAGAGAAGGATAAATTCAGAAATTTCTTCTACGAAAAGAAGGGGAAGAAGCTGCAAATCAACGGAATTGCGGAGATCTCACCGGAACAACTGCTCATAAGTACACAGGAAGGTCTGACTATGTTCGATATTAAAGAATCACGATTCGTTGATGATTCTTTTAGTACGGCTATGCATAAGATAGTGGCTTCTGCTCTTTACAGGCAAGGCGATATTATCTATATCGGCACCCCGGTTGACGGGCTTTACAGCTACTCCATTCCTCAAAAGAAACTGGAAAGAATTACTCCGATAACAGGCACTAAGCAGATTCAAGCCATTTTGCAACAATCTCCTACCCGCATCTGGATAGCTACCGAAGGAGCCGGTCTACTTCTATTTAACCCGAAAACACAAGAAGTCAAGACCTATCATCATTCTTCTTCCAATCCTAAAAGTATCAGTTCCAATTATATCCGTTCTCTGGCATTGGATTCGCAAAATCGCCTATGGATAGGAACATTCAATGATCTGAACATTTATCATGAAGGAAACGATTCTTTCGTTTCTTACAGCAGCAGTCCGGTAGAAAGCGGCAGTCTGTCACAGCGTTCGGTCCGCAGTATCTTTATGGATTCGCAGGGTGGAATGTGGCTTGGAACCTATTTCGGAGGACTAAACTATTATCATCCGATCCGCAACAGATTCAAGAATATTCAGCGTATTCCATATAAGAATTCTTTAAGTGACAACGTAGTCAGTTGCATTACCGAAGATAAGGATAAGAACTTATGGATAGGAACGAATGATGGGGGATTGAATCTATATAATCCCAAGACACAACAGTTTACGCACTATATCTTACAGGAAAACGAACGGGAAATCGGTATTGGTTCCAACAATATCAAAGCCGTATATGTAGACGAACAAAATCACTTGTATATATAGGAACACATGCCGGTGGTCTGACTGTTCTCCACCGCAACAGTGGACAAATGGAAAGTTTCAATCAGCTGAATAGCCAGTTGGTCAATGAAAATGTGTATGCCATTCTTCCTGACAAGGAGGGTAGTATCTTATTAGGAACTTTAAGTGCACTGGTTAGTTTTAATCCGGAGAAACGGAGCTTCACCACCATAGATAAAGAAAAAGACGGTACGCCATTTACTTCACAACGAATCACAATCCTGTTCAGAGATTCTCGTAAACGTCTTTGGATTGGTGGTGAAGAAGGTATATCAGTCTTTCAGCAGGAAGGGATCGAAATAGAAAAAGCCCCTATCCTTCCGGAATCATCTGTAACAAAGATGTTTACCAATTGCATTTATGAAGCTGCCAATGGCATCATTTGGGTAGGTACGCGTGAAGGTTTCTACTGTTTTAATGAAAAAGAGAAGAAAATCAAACGATATACGACTGCTAACGGTTTACCCAATAATGTGGTTTACGGTATTCTGGAAGATACCTTTGGGCGTCTCTGGGTAAGCACCAACCGTGGTATCTCCTGTTTCAATCCGGAGACAGAGAAGTTCCGCAATTTTACGGAATCCGACGGGTTGCAAAGTAATCAGTTTAATACTTCTTCATTCTGCCGCACCTCTAACGGGCAAATGTACTTCGGGGGTATCAACGGTATCACAACTTTCCGCCCGGAACTCCTACTGGACAACCCTTACACTCCTCCGGTAGTCATTACTAAACTTCAACTGTTTAACAAAACAGTCCGTCCGGATGATGAAACCGGTATCTTGACTAAGAATATCAATGAAACAGAAAGTATCACGCTAAAATCATGGCAAACGGCTTTTACGCTTGAATTTGTGGTATCCAACTATATTTCAGGTCAACACAATACTTTCGCTTATAAATTGGAAGGATATGATAAAGAGTGGTATTATCTGACAGACAAACGTACTGTCTCCTATTCCAACTTGCCACAAGGTACTTATCATTTTCTGGTAAAAGCTGCTAATAGTGACGGGAAATGGAATACCGTTCCTACGATGTTGGAAATCGTTGTTCTCCCTATATGGTACAAGACCTGGTGGGCAATCGTGCTTTTCCTCGCTATTTTTATCGGCTTTATCACTTTCGTCTTCCGCTTCTTCTGGATGCGTAAAAGCATGGAAGCAGAGCTGGAGATTGAACGTAGGGACAAGGAACATCAAGAAGAAATCAACCAGATGAAGATGCGTTTCTTCATCAATATTTCCCATGAGCTTCGCACGCCGTTGACTCTTATCTTAGCTCCTCTACAAGAAATAATCAATAAGATCAGTGACCGCTGGACTCGTAATCAGCTGGAATATATCCAACGCAACGCTAATCGCCTGCTACATCTTGTCAATCAATTGATGGATTATCGCCGCGCCGAATTGGGAGTTTTCGAGCTGAAAGCAAAGAGAGAGAATGCGCATCAACTAATACAAGATAATTTCTTGTTTTATGATAAACTGGCACGCCACAAAAAGATTACCTATACTCTCCATTCCGAATTGGAAGATAAAGAGGAACTTTTTGATCCTAATTATCTGGAACTGATTGTTAATAACCTACTTTCAAATGCTTTCAAATATACGGAAAGCGGTCAAAGCATTACTGTGACATTGAAAGAGGAAAATAATTGGTTGGTACTGCAAGTTAGTGATACCGGTATTGGTATTCCCATCAATAAACAGGGAAAAATATTCGAACGTTTTTATCAGATAGAGAGTGAGCACGTAGGAAGTGGTATCGGTCTCTCACTGGTACAACGCCTGGTAGAATTGCACCATGGTCGTATCGAACTGGATAGTGAAGAGGGTAAAGGCAGTACTTTCTCTGTTTATCTGCCACAAGACATAAATACCTACAAACCCTCCGAACTAGCTTCTAATGACACTCTGAATGAGGAAGGACAGGTATATTCCACCAACTCGAAAGAAATGTATTTCATTGATACGGAAAAGGTCGAAAACGAAACGATCGAAGGCGGTGACAAGAAGCGTGGCACTATTCTTATTGTAGAAGACAATAATGAAATCCGCCATTATCTTAGCAGCGGACTTGCTGAACTCTTCAATACGCTGGAAGCCGGAAATGGTGAAGAAGCTTTGGAAAAACTGAAAGACAATGAAGTTGACATCATTGTAACTGATGTCATGATGCCTGTGATGGATGGTATCAAATTATGCAAGAATGTGAAGCAAAATATCCGTACCTGTCATATTCCCGTGATTATCCTGTCTGCTAAAAGCGAAGTCAAAGACCAGATGGAAGGTCTGCAAATGGGTGCGGATGATTACATCCCGAAACCATTCTCACTTGCTATCCTGACTACGAAGATACAGAATATGATGCGTACCCGTAGACGTATGCTTGAACGGTATTCTAAATCTCTGGAAGTGGAACCGGAAAAGATTACGTTCAACGCCATGGATGAAGCTTTACTAAAACGTGCTGTAGCGATTGTAGAAAAGAATATGGATAATATTGAATTCTCTACTGACGAATTTGCCAGAGAAATGAATATGAGTCGTTCTAATCTGCATCTTAAATTGAAAGCCATCACAGGCGAATCGACTATTGACTTTATACGCAAGATTCGCTTCAACGAAGCGGCAAAATTACTGAAGGATGGCCGCTATACAATAGCAGAGGTCAGCACAATGGTAGGTTTCAATACGCCGTCTTATTTTGCTACGAGTTTCAAGAAGTATTTCGGATGTTTGCCTACGGAGTATATTAAGAAAATAAAAGGATAAATCAGTAAATATCCAATATGAATCTGTTGGTTTGAGATTTATGTTCATTTCGGTTCGAAAAAGAACATAAAATGCTATCACTAACAATAATACATTACTATGCAGCTTTCAATTTATTCTCTTATTAGCATTATTTATCTCATTACCAAGCGAGCTTTCGTTTGACATCTGTTAAACGAAAGCTTGACAGTTGTTAAACTATCATTCAACAACTGTCAAACGAAAACTCATTAGGCAATGAAATAAATATCAATAGGGAAGTTATTATTTAAAAGTAGCCAATAAGATCATTATTGTACCTAAAAGGAGTAATATTCTATATAACGAATACTGAAAGCTAATTCCCGAAAATCTTCAACCCGTAAAGAAGAAATACCTTCTTTATCCCATACAAACAAAAACATTAGACAAAAATGAAAGACTATTCAACAATACCAATAGTTGTAAAATTGTCATACTCCATATATTTGCAGAGAGATCATCATTAACTAAAAAACAAAAAAAGTATACTATGAATTCTTTTAACAAACTGTATTCTTACCTACTTTTATCATTAATCAGCATTCTTTTTGTGAATGCTCACCCGGCAACTATAAAACAAGATATTGACTGGCCCCAATTTATGAGTCAACAAGATATGATATGGGAAAAGTTACCCGAATATTGGTATGATTCAGCCTTTTTAGGCAACGGAAAGCTTGGGCTAATGATTTATAAAGAACCCGGAAAGAACTACTTGCGCTTAGAAACAGGCAACTGCGATGTACATGATCACCGCACTAAAAGAGATGTATTCGGAATTCCCAGACTACTTACCGGACATTTTGCCCTACATCCTAAAGGCAAAATAATCAATGGAACGATACATCTTGACCTTTGGAATGCTGAAGCTTCAACAGATATTACAACAACTAAAGGAGTCATCCACTTGCGAAGTTTTGTCCATGCTGATGAAATGATGATAATAGTAAAAGCAACAACAGAAGGAGACGAACATGACTTCCAATGGGAATGGATAGCAGCTGAAGCTAATAGCCCTCGTTATTTGATTTTCAAAAGACAAGGAAAAGCCAATAAAATACCAAAAGATTACGAACTCAATCCGACAGCAAAAATCAGTAATGGGAAAGAAATCAATCTATCTGTCCAGAAATTATTGGCAGGAGGAGAAACAAGCGTTGGATGGCAAGAAACATATAATCCCGAAACAGAACGCAACTTATGGATAAACCTAACACATACATATCCTCAAAACAATTCGAGTGAAATATGCAAAGCTGAAATCCGAAAAGCTATACGCAAAGGTTATCAATCCATGCAAAAAACACATCGTAAATGGTGGAATACTTTCTATCCCAGTAGTTTCATAACACTGCCGGAAGCACAAAAAGAAAACTTCTACTGGATACAGATGTATAAATTAGCTTCTGCAACACGTGGTGACCGTGCTCTAATAGATAACACAGGTCCGTGGCTAACCGAAACCCCATGGCCGAACGCTTGGTGGAATCTCAATGTTCAACTTACCTATTGGGCACTGAATACTTCCGACCATCTAGATCTGGCAGCTTCTTTAGAAAATGCCCTCTACAATCATATAGATCAGTTACGCCTCAACATTCCCAAAGCTTACCGCCATAACTCATTAGGAATAGGGGTTGCTTCCAATTTGGAATGTATGACTACAGAAGTAGGAATTCCAGGAAAAGGCAAAGCTCAAATAGGACTACTTCCATGGGCCTGTCACAACCTATGGCTTATCTACCGTCATAAAATGGATGATGATATTCTACGAGATAAATTATTTCCTTTATTAAAAGAATCAATCAACTACTATTTGCATTTCCTGAAAGAAGGAGACGATGGAAAACTTCATCTCCCAGCGACTTACTCCCCCGAATATGACACTGTGGAAGATTGCAATTTCGACCTCGCTCTACTACGTTGGGGATGCCAAACACTACTAGAATCAGCTCATCGTCTGAGTATCCAAGATTCATTGATTGAGACATGGAAATATGTGCTTCTTAAACTTACTCCTTACCCCACAGACGAGAATGGATTGCTTATCGGAAAAGATACGCCGTATGCTTTCTCACACAGACATTATTCACATTTACTTGCTATTTATCCTCTATACTTAATTAATAAAGAACAATCGAATGATATTGAAATGATTGAGAAATCATTGTCTTTTTGGCAAAGCAAGCCCAAAGCTCTCCTAGGTTACTCATACACAGGAGCATCTTCCATTTCCTCTGCTATCGGAAAGGGAGACGATGCACTAGCCTATCTAAATAAATTATTTGGGAAATTTCTTAGTTCGACGACTATGTATAAAGAAAGTGGGCCAGTTATTGAGACACCTTTATCTGCCGCCCAAAGTATCCACGATATGTTATTACAGAGTTGGGGTGGAAAGATTCGCATTTTCCCAGCTATTCCCGCTACATGGAAAGACATTGCTTATTCAGGTCTACGCACAGAAGGGGCTTTTAAAGTATCTGCCAGTAGAAAACAAGGAAAGACACAATTTATCCATATTAAAAGTCTGGCAGGAGAACCTTGCATTATAACGACTGATATAGTTAACCCTATTTTTGAAGGAAAAAGAAACTTCACCATACAATCACTCCCAAACAATACTTTCCAAATTGATTTAAAGAAAGGAGAAGAGGTCTTCATTTCCCCTCAAGGAGAAAAGCCGGATTTTATTATTTCTTCGATTCCTCATACTTCCAAAAATCATTATGGATTAAAAATCATTCATCAGAGGAGGTAAAAATGTACAAAACCAACCTTGCAAACACTGGTAGATAGATTACATTATGATACATAAAAAGCCTGCTATCAGATCCATAACAGGCTTTTAGACAGAAGTAATATATGATTCAACAAATTTAATATCAAAAAAATCATTTTTAAACAAAGTGTGAACAAGCTAAGTTAGCTTCTATAATTTAATAACCTATTTTTGCAAACAGTAAAATATACTTTTAATAATTAAAAACCTAATAAAGTATGAAGAACATCTTCTTTATTTGTTTATGTGCGCTTTTCGCTTTTACAGGATGCGCAGACGATGACGACGATCTATTAACCGGAGGAAATGTAGATATAGATCTACTTCCCGATTCTAAGCCCAATGATGTTGTAAATACCAACGTATTCGACATTATCAACCTTAATTATCCCGGATTAGAAAAAGTGAAAGAATTCTATGAAACAGGGGAATATTATTACGCGGCCAATGCTTTATTGGAATACTACAGAACAAGAACCAATGTTACTAATCCCAATTTGTCCTTAATTAATGTAACAATCTCGGAAGCAGATCAAGCAAAAGCGGATTATGCATTGGAAGACTATCGCTTTCATGTAAACAATTTCTACGAAGATCAAGAAACATTGAAACCATATTCTTTAAAGAAAGATGGAACGATTAATTGGACATTTTCTCCAGAAGGTGCCTCTGATGAGTATCAGAAACAGCTCCATCGCCATCAATGGTTTATTCCACAGGCTAAAGCCTATCGAATTAGCGGAAGTGAAAAATACATTCAATCATGGATGGAGGTATATAATAATTGGATAAACCAAAATCCTAAACCGGAAAGCGGTACAAACACAACGTCTTGGTGGCAATTGCAAGTAGCAACCCGTATCAATGATCAAGTACAATTACTGGAATACTTCAAAAACTCTATTAATTTCACACCAGAATGGCTTACTACTTTTTTAGTAGAGTTTGCAGAGCAAGCAGACTTTCTTGTTGATTATCCTTATGAATCAGGAGGTAATATTCTGATATCACAAGCTAATGCACTGGCAACCGCCGGAACATTAATGCCGGAATTCAAAAATGCTGAAAAATGGATGGAAACTGGTTACCAAATACTTAGTGAAGAAGTACAAAATCAGATAATGAGTGATGGATGGCATAAAGAAATGTCTCTTCATTATCATATAGGTATTGTAGCAGATTTCTATGAGGCTATGAAATTAGCAGAGGCAAACCAACTTTCCAGTAAACTGCCTAGTAATTTTACAGAACCGCTTCGCAAAGCAGCTGAAGTAGTAATGCATTTCACTTATCCCAACTATTTTAGCAAAGGTTCTGATAATGTAGTCCCCATGTTTAATGATTCATGGAGTCGAACGCGTAATGTACTTAAAAATACAAATTTCAAGCAATATGTAGAAATGTTCCCTGACAGTGAGGAACTTAAATACATGCAAACTGCAGGTAACGGTGGTACTCCCCAAGGACATACGCCTAATAACGATATGAAATTATTTGACCAGGCAGGATATTACGTATTACGTAACGGCTGGACGTATGGCTCTACTGTCATGATTTTAAGTAATAATAAAAGTAATGACGCCTCCAATTCTATCAGTGCATACAGCCATAATCAACCTGATAATGGAACATTTGAACTTTATCACAATGGGCGTAATTTTTTCCCCGATTCAGGAGTATGTACCTATTACAGTACTGGTGGCGACAACACACTACGTTATTGGTTTCGCGGTATTGACAAGCATAATACATTATCATTAGGGAAGCAAAACATAAAAAAGGCCGAGGGCAAACTTTTAAAATCTGAAGAAGGTGCAACAGAACTTGTTGTATTTGAGAATCAAGGATATGACAACTTAAAACACCGTCGTGCTGTATTTTATGTAAATAAAGAATTTTTCGTACTGGTAGACGAAGGCATTGGGAGTGCTGAAGGTACTGTAAATCTAAGCTTTAATCTTTGCGAAGGTAGTAGTACCGAAGTAGTTATGGACAAAGAAGAAAACGGTGTTCATACAGCATTTAGCAATGACAATAATATCATTGTACGCACTTTTGCCAATAAGGAGATAACCTGTTCACCTTTTACAGGACGCATAGCATATCTTGTTGACGGTAACTATAATGACCGGCAATCATATACTATAGATATGAATAAAGAATCTAATGAAACAGCACGTTATATCACAGTTATCATACCAGTTAAAAAAAGCACTGATATAAATAACATATCTGCTCATTTCACAGATAACGGATATAGTGAAAATAGCGTATCTATAGAAGTAAATGTAGGAGGAACTATATACCCATTATCATATACCTTATAAACTAATAACTCTTAAAATATGAGATCTAAATTACTAAACATTACTTCAAGATTACTAGGAACACTCATAGTAATCATATTGACAGTAGTCAATAGTTCTTGTACTGATACGGAAACCACTGACTCCACGAAGTTTACTATTTACTACACAGGTATGACTGATATCGGACCTTCCATGACAGGAGTTATCAGTAGTCCGACTTACAAAGGTAGTACTCCATACGATTTTAGTATTACCCAAATAACACTCGATGGAGAAGCCTTTCTGACAATATCTTTACAATTGATTCAGAACAGGAAAAATCACATTAAATAGTACAGGCAATACTCCAGTAGGCTTGTACAAGTTATCTATCTCTTGCTATTCTAATGGTAACAGATACGAATATGCAGATATTGTAGAAATCAACATGATGAAACCTGTGCCAGATGGTATCAAAGCCATTCCTGAAAAACTTCAGGTAGAATATGCAGATATTATTGATACAGAAAGCAGTCAAGAATTACCGACCTCACAGATAACAACGGAAGGTAATCATATTTCCATTACAAACTACACTATTGCTTCCATTGTATGGAATGAAACTATAATAGAAGACCCAGACACTTATTTTACAGTTTCGGAAACCGGTGAAATATCAATTATCAAAGGTAACCAGAATATCCAACCAGGCAAATACATCTTATCATTTAAATTAACAACTGCAGCGACTGGAGAAGATCCTGAAATGGGTATTTTGAAAATGCATTGGAAATTAATGTCACTTCCAGACCTCTGTCTCTAACATATACTCCCAATGAAGGTAAAATAGAAGAAGAGGGAGAACTTAGTCCGGAAACAACTTTCCAGAGCAACCTACCGGTACTGAAGGGTTCTACAGAAGGGTTGGCTTACAGCATCAGCTCAATAAGCCCAAGTACAGACAAAATTACTATAGATCCAACAACTGGAGTATTGTCTGTGGCTGCACATCATGGTTTCAAAGATGGAGAAAAATACGAAATCAGTGTCAAAGTTATAAACGAATTCTCGACAGAAGGGGTTGTATTTGAAAATGTATTCACATTAAATGCAGTTGAATTTATAGAGCCGATAGCCAATTTCGGATATACTAATGTAGAAGAAGTCCAAGCTGTAGAAATTGATATTCAGAAGAATGACAACTTTAAAGGTGATGAAGTGAAATATGAGTTCGTAGACCTCGCAACTGAACTTCAAGGACAATTAAATCTTGATCTGGATGGCAACATCACTATTAAGAAAGGTAATACTATTCCTGTCGGACAGTATACTATTCAAGTGATGGCAACAAATACCAAAGGTTCAGAAACTGCGACATTTACATTGAAGATTATAGAAAATCCGAATTATTTCACCTTCTTCCGTTATGGAAACAATCTAAACTTACAGCCAATAGAGAACTACGCTGATCAATTTAGAATTGCAGCTGGTGCTAAACTCAACACAGTCAAACCTACGCCAATTTCAACAGATGCGCCAGGTGGATTGGAATCATTGAAATGGGAGGTTGAATTGAAACATAACCCCAAAAATACAAATGCTACTATTGATGCCACTACCGGACAAATCACTATCACAGGTTTAAAAGCCGGACAATGTGGTATGGTTATGGTTACAGCTACAGCTGGAGAGGGAAAAACTGCAGTTTCTGTGAGTCAACCAGTATTCTTCCATTTCTCTATTGTATCAGATAATAATGTACAACTGGAATATACTCCATTTGTCTTCCAAGTTAATCCGATGAAAGGTGGTATATCTGAAGCTCCAAATTTAGGAACCGGTGTAGACAAATCAACATTCAGATTAGACTATAGACGTGATTTCTTCTACTATAACATAGCAGGTCCCGATTCACATATAAGTGGTCAATTAGAACAAGGTGTTGACAATTTCTTATCTACCTTATGGAGTTCATATAGCATATCTGCAGGTGTATCCAGACAGCCAGTCTCATATTTCGATAATATAACAGATTTGAGTAAACCTCTAGGATACATAGATCAAACCGACTTCAAGGTACATATTAATCCTAATATGTGGCGCACAAAAGATGGCAATGCTAATGGAGCAATGATTGGTCAAATGACTTACAGCGTCAAAGGAGAAGATCCTCAAGGAGCTGCTAGTGGAGCACGTGTTTCTCCTATGTTTATCTGGTTTGATACTAAATTCTAATAAATACATACAAAAATACTCGTTATGTACAGTATAAATTTTATAAAATCAATTAGCGTAAGAGGGTGGTTCACCCTCTTGACACTGATCCTAACGATCAACCTATATGCGCAGAATACCACTTTAAAAGGTGTTATTGTAGACGAAACAGATACTCCTCTCATCGGAGCTACTGTACAAGTAAAAGGAACTTCAACAGGAAGTATAACTGATTTTGATGGTAATTATACAATTAAAGCCAATAAAGGTGCTGTTATTACATTCTCATATATTGGATACAAAACACAGGAAATTAAATTTACCGGTCAACCTACCGTCAACATTAAAATGGTTCCTGACAACCAAACTCTAGATGAAGTAGTTGTAGTTGGCTATGGCACAATGAAACGCAGCGACTTAACTGGTTCCGTAGCTTCTATAGCAGCCAAAGATGTAGAAGGATTTAAAACCAGTTCAGTGGCAGGCGCATTAGGAGGACAAATCGCAGGTGTGCAAATCACATCAACAGATGGTACTCCAGGTGCAGGTTTCAGTATTAATATCCGTGGTGTCGGAACTCTGACGGGAGATTCCTCTCCACTTTATATTGTCGATGGTTTTGAAGTAGATGACATTGACTATCTGTCTAATTCTGACATTGAATCTATTGAGATTCTGAAAGATGCATCTTCTTCAGCTATTTATGGTGCACGTGCAGCAAATGGAGTCGTATTGATTAGCACTAAATCTGGAAAAATAGGGAAACCTATTATTAACTATAATGGTTCAGCTAGTTATCGTAAAATATCAAAGAAATTAGATGTCCTGTCTCCATATGAATTCGTTAAATTACAAGGAGAAGTAAACTCTAAATACTCAGACAGTTACTTTAAAACAGGAAATGATGATAATGGAAACCCTTATCGTTATCAATCTCTGGATGACTATATTGGTGTAAGCGGTGTAAACTGGCAAGATGAAACATTCAATCCAACGTGGTCACAAGATCATAGTTTATCAATCATGGGAGGTACGGAAGATACTAAATATAATGCATCATTCTCACGCTATATTGAAAATGGTATTTTCAAAAATAGTGGTTTTAATAAAACAACAGGTAAATTCCGTCTTGATCAGAAATTAAGTAAAAGTCTTTCTTTTAATTTTACTGTCAACTATGCATTAACAAACCGTGAAGGTGTAGGTACATCCGGTGATTCTGGACGCTTCAATATGCTTGCACAAATTTTAAGTGCCCGTCCCACCGGTGGACTAAAACTGACAGATGAAGAACTCCTTGCTTCAGCCATTGACCCTGAAATGCTCGAATCTGGTGAAAGTTTAGCTCAAGTGAACCCGGTTAAGCAAACCGAGTCAGTAACAAATAACAAACGTGCAGAAATGTGGTCCGGAAATGCTTCGGCAACATGGCAAATTATTAAAGGACTGACATTCAAGACCTCAGGGACCTACAATACAACCAACAATCGTACAGATATATTCTACAAAGATGGTTCAAAAGAAGCATACCGTAACGGTCAAAAACCTTATGGACGCACCCAAATGGGACGTGATGTACGATGGACAAACTCCAACAACCTTACTTGGAAACAGAAGGTGAAAAAGCACAACTATGACATTATGTTAGGTCATGAAGTTTCTTTTAAAAGCACAGAATATTTACTAGGTGAAGCAATGGATTTCCCTTTTGATAATTTAGGCAATGACTATCTGGGACTGGGAGCTACTCCGAGTAGAGTTGAAAGTAGTTACAGCGAAAAAACGCTTCTATCATTCTTTGCACGTGGAAACTACAACTATGATAATCGGTATTTATTTACAGCTACAGTACGTGCCGATGGTTCAACTGTATTCTCTAATAAAAATAAGTGGGGATTCTTCCCCTCATTTTCAGCCGCATGGCGTGTTTCGGAAGAAGCTTTCATGAAAGATGTTGAATGGGTATCTAATTTTAAAGTCCGTCTAGGTTGGGGTATCGTAGGAAATGACCGTATTTCCAATTATCTTTCCATGGATTTATATGAAGCAAACAAATATGGGATTGGCAACAACACTGTTACTGTCCTAACTCCCAAACAATTGAAAAATGCTAATTTAAAATGGGAAAGGCGCAAGCAGTGTTAACTTAGGAGTCGATTTAGGATT
>ENA-OPZZ01000889-OPZZ01000889.1-human-gut-metagenome-genome-assembly--contig:-NODE-889-length-21030-cov-4.458977_pt1 | contig 21030 bp, 33 predicted proteins | sample MGYA00242487_ERZ504511 | MGnify/ENA primary metagenome ERZ504511 (study PRJEB26092, sample SAMD00036241) | human gut metagenome | host: Homo sapiens | study: EMG produced TPA metagenomics assembly of... | reverse complement strand
GAAAAAGGCTTTTCGTGAGCTGCGAGTCCCAGTTTGTGGGAGATTTTATCCGAATGAGGGCGGCGTAGCGGGCTACGGCAACCGAATGAGGGTAAAATATACCGCAAAGTGGGGCTTGCAGATTGCGAAAATGATTTTTCAGACACGCTCTAGCTTCAAAAAAGGCAGTCCACTTTTTTGATAAGCAGACTGCCTACTTGTTGCCATGTATATCAAAGCTGGTCTGACCAACCAATTTTGATTAGATTTCTCAAGCTTTGTTTACAGAACCGAACAGTTCCATTTTTTCTTTTACAGTAGCTTTGATTGCTTCTGCTCCCGGAGCCAGAAGTTTTCTTGGGTCAAAGCCTTTACCTTCCAGGTCTTTTCCAGCTTCGATGTATTTACGTGTAGCATCAGCAAATGCCAGCTGGCACTCTGTATTTACATTGATTTTGGATACGCCCAGGTCGATTGCTTTTTTGATCTGATCAGCCGGGATACCTGTACCACCGTGCAGTACCAGAGGCAGTTCTCCTGTCAGTTCCTGAACTGCTGCCAGAGTTTCGAAGCTCAGACCTTTCCAGTTTGCCGGATATTTTCCGTGGATGTTACCGATACCTGCTGCCAGGAAATCAACACCCAGATCTGCGATCATTTTGCATTCCTTCGGATCTGCACACTCGCCGGCACCGATAACGCCGTCTTCTTCACCACCGATGGAACCAACTTCTGCTTCCAGAGACATTCCGTGTTCTTTTACGATTTTAACCAGTTCAGTTGTTTTTGCAACGTTCTCTTCGATTGGGTAATGAGAACCGTCGAACATGATAGAAGAGAAACCTGCTTCTACGCATTTCAGGCATCCTTCATAGCTGCCGTGATCCAGATGCAGAGCAACCGGAACAGTGATGTTCAGCTCTTCCAGCATTCCATTAACCATTCCTACAACAGTTTTGTAACCTGTCATATATTTTCCGGCACCTTCGGATACACCAAGGATTACCGGGGAGTTGCATTCCTGTGCAGTCTGCAGAATAGCTTTTGTCCACTCAAGGTTGTTGATGTTGAACTGTCCTACTGCATAGTGACCTGCTTTTGCTTTTTTTAACATTTCTGTAGCTGATACTAACATAATCAAACCTCCTACGTTCACGTTTTTATTTCTTGTATATTATAACCCATCAACTTCTGAAATTCAAGAGTTGATGAGAATATCAAGCGCCTGCTTTCTGTTTTTTATTCTAACCTCTTTATGCTCGCCGCCGAATTCACCGTCCAGCGTCCAGGAAATCGCTTCATCTCCGTGGATATACAGGCTGTCCGCTTTGAATGCATCGATCATATCGGTGTCATCGTACGCATTGATCAATGCGGCAATGATCTCATTTAATTCCAGAGGATTCTTCGGTTTTTTGATCAGGGTAACTTCAAACAGACCGTCATCCATCTCCACATCGTTTCCCACCAGATTACGAAAACCTCCTATGGAATGGGAATTTGTGATCATTCCATAGATATAATCGCCCTCATGGACTTCTCCGTTGGCTTCCACACACAGATGGTAGGTCTTTACATCAAAGATTCTCTTTGCGCCTTCCATCACATAGGCAAGATGTCCCAGAATATTTTTCAGATCCTGGCTTGTTTCATACGAAACATCAGTAAACATGCCGAAAGCTGCCACATAGATAAAATTATCTTCATTAAAGCTTCCCACATCCACGGAAAACAGATGGCCGTCCACGATATCCTGCGCTGCTTTCACCATATCCCGCGGGATCTCGAGGCTACTTGCAAAATCGTTTGTACTTCCCGCCGGAATATAACCGAGTGGTACATTCGCACCGATTTCCATCAGACCGGTAACCACTTCATCAAGAGTTCCGTCTCCGCCGCTGCACACAATCAGATCGACCTCTTCAGCCATGCTCTTTGCCATTTTTTCCGCATCCTTCACCCCCTGGGTCGGATGCACCACTACTTCATAGCCGCCCTTGACAAAAACATCGATGATGTCCATCAGTTTGTTGCGGATCTGCCCTTTTCCGGATCGCGGATTGAAGATAAACAGCATTCTTCCTTTCATAGTACACCTCATCTCTTCATTCTTTCTTACAGGTTTTCCCACGATAAACCCTCATTTTTCACAGACATTTCCCTGTCTGCCCGTTTGGGCTCATTATACCACGCCTTTTGTCTTTTGTAATCAGTTTGATTTCTAAAATTTTACAGAAAAATTCACGGAAAATACCGTCATATTTTCTTCAGATTTGTGTTTGTGACTTAATCACAGAATCTTTCCCGGCAGATGTGGTATCCTATTATCATAAAAAAACACAGGAAGGTCATAGTACTATGGAATATACATTTACAACAGACAATTTTGAAGCAGAAGTGCTCGGCTCCGATGTGCCGGTGCTGGTTGATTTCTGGGCTACCTGGTGCATGCCGTGCCGTATGCTTGCCCCCGTGATCGAAGAGATTGCTTCGGAAAATGAAGGCAAAATCAAAGTAGGCAAAGTCAACGTAGACGAAAACCCGGATCTGGCAAGAAAGTACCGCGTGATGAGCATTCCTACCCTTCTGGTATTTAAAAACGGCGAGCTGACAGCTACCAGCGTCGGCGTGGACAGTAAGGAAAATATTCTGAAACTGCTGGAGAAATAAACAGATCACTACAGAAAAATCCCCCGGTAAGCGGAATGTCGTCCGATACCGGTGGATTTTCTGCTGTTACAGCCTCCAGAAGAATCTGATCGCCCGGTTCATACACATGATAGCACACCAGATTGACCTCTTCTTTTCTCTGTTCTGACACAATCTCTCTTCCCTGTTGCTCGATCACTTTTTTGCAAAAAATCGCGCATATTTTCTTCTTATATTTTTTTATATAATTCTTTCCGATCGACTACACGGACACCACCGCGGAACAACTCCACACAGCCACCTTTTACCAGACCTTTCAGTGTTCTGCTAACTGCTTCTCTGGCACTTCCAATAGCTCTTGCAATCTGCTCCTGCGTCATATAAATCTTTCCGTCTTTTTCTCCGGCCGCCTCATCCAGAAGAAATCCGACCAGACGCTGCTCCAGACTGGCAAACAGAATTTTCTGTATCGCGGCGATAATATCAGAAAAACTCTCATTGATCTTTTTATAGATAAAGTTCTCCAGATAGATATTCTTTTCCATGATCTGTCGCAGGATACCCGTCGGAAGCAGATATACTTCACTGGCCGTCTCAGCATCGATCTGAATATCAAAAGGAAGGGCCGGAAGCAGGCAGGACGCCGAAATCACACAGAGTTCTCCCGGATGTATCCGGCATACAGTAGCTTCTTTTCCGGCTTCTGATACCAGATTGGCACGCAGGATACCATCACATACCAGAAAAATCCCCAGACAGTCTCTTCCTGTGTCCGTGACCATCTGCCCTTCTTCGTAGGTACACCATCGAATCTGTTTCCGAAGCATCTTCTTTTCCTCCTCCGAAAGATGTCTCCAGAAAGAATAATTTTCAAATAACTGCTCTATCTTTGTCCGTTCCATGCCGTCTCCTTTTTCCGATCTTTTCTGTCTGCATTATAAAACAGTTGTTGAATTACTGTCAACAAACACAATATCGGACTGCCCCATAGTAAAACTTTGCTTCTTACCTGCATAAACGAGATAAAATACACTTCACGAATTCTACTTGATATCGTGTCAGTCGCAAAGGTCTCATGCAAGCATGAATTTTGGCTCGTTGCTCGCGAAAACACAAAAGCCCTCTTCACCGGAATTATACTTTTCACGGTAAAGAGGGGCTTTGTTTATCGAAACAGCACACAATTGCCAGATTCCCGATAATATCGGATGCGCTCTTCAATCGCTTTTCGTTCGCAGTGTAACGCTTCCGCCAGACAGTCCATGCACAGAAAACTCGAAGCATTTCGCGATACCAGTTTCATATAGATGGCTTTTTCATCTGTGGTGAGATGTGCACCGCATTTTCTGCAATCCATTTACTTTTCCACAACTTTCTCTTTATTTTCCTAATTATTCAGCACTGTTCTTCTACTTTTCTACAATGTGCGCGCGCACAACCACACAGCCATGGGATGGTACAACCGGTGCAAATCGCTCGGTAAATTCGCCCAGTTCTTCCCCTGTGATGCAGTCGTGCAGAGACAGGGATACTCCGGCAGCATATGGAATACCCATATCCCAGAATTCCAGAGACAGTTCCCTCTGTGTATCACTGAAATTAAAGATACCGATCGCAAGATCTCCATCTGCCAGAGGTTTTACCAGAATAAATGCTTCATTCTCGTTATAAACATCCGGAAGTGGTTTGATCACATAAGCCCCGCGTGCTTCCAGGTCCTGATTGATAGCAATCAGATCTCTGTTTAACAGGGTTTTCTTTGTCTCTTCGGATGCTTTTCGCAGATCACAGCCCATGATCAGCGGGGATCCCATGATCGCCCACAGGGCAAAATGTGTCAGATATTCCTGATCGGTACAGCCACCGATCTTACTTCCGATAAATCCGTCATTGCTGGCACCGTGCATTCCTACAACCAGCATGTCCATATCGTTGTGGCAGAAATTGCCGGTATAGGGCTCTTTTCCCATCTGAGAGATTGCCAGATTTGTAATGGATTCCCAGTTATCCTGAATATCCCCGGTAGAACGATAGGTATGCGCTCCGGAAGACCGGATCCAGTCGTAGACTCCGTCAGTTCCCCAGTTACATGCAGCAAACAGGATTTCTCTGCCACAGTTCTTTAAAGCAAGGCTCATGCGTTTATACAGGATTTCACCCGGAATCTGCCGTGGCTTGAAGCAGTAGTCGTATTTCAGATAATCCACACCCCACTCTGCAAATTTCTTCGCATCCTGGAATTCATGTTCAAAACTGCCCGGATAACCGGCGCAGGTATGGGTTCCTGCACAGGAATACATGCCGAATTTGAGTCCTTTTCCATGTACATAATCACTGACCCACTTCATTCCATGCGGGAATTTTTCCGGATCCGGAACGAGATTACCGTCCGCGTCACGCTGTTTCAGGCTCCAGCAGTCATCGATGACCAGATATTCGTATCCGGCCTCCAGATATCCGTCTTCTACCATGCGATCTGCCATCTCACAGATCATTTTTTCATTGATATCCCAGGTAAAGGTATTCCAGGAATTCCAGCCCATCGGAGGGGTCAGTGCGATTGGTTTGTTCATTTTGTTATCCATCCTTTCTTATAATCCGTTATCTCTTCTGTCATTCATCCCTTCCTTCGCTGATATGATGTATTTTTGTGAAATCTCAGCTGTCCGGGATGCATTTTCAGAATCTTTGATGTCTCTATCATACCTGCTATCCTGATAATTTTATATGGTAATTTGTTGATTTTTATATGTAAAAAGATGCAAAAAATACTGGACAGAGAGTAAACAGTCTATGCAACGCAGCAAAAAAGACACCGATCTATGTTTCCACAGATCGGTGTCCTGTTAATTATCGTTTGAACACTCTGAAATTATACCAGCTCCAGAACTACTTCCATAGCTGCGTCACCTTTACGCGGTCCGATTTTGATGATTCTTGTGTAACCACCGTTACGGTCAGCATATTTTGGTGCGATTTCGTTGAACATTTTGTCTGCCATGTCAACGTCTTTTGTGTTTTTCTTTCTTCCAGCAGCTTCTGTCGGAACAGCTTTTACCGGATAAAATACTTTCATCATCTGACGTCTTGCATGCAGTCTGGAAGGAGCGTCTTTCTTGATTTCTTTCTGTACTTCATCGTAAACAGTTACTTTCTTTCCGTCTACAACTTCTTTTACTCTTTTGCCATCAGCATCTTTACGAGCAACTTTAGCTGTAACAGTTACTGTTTCAAAGTTGTCTTTTTCTTTTACAGCCAGAGCGATCAGGCCTTCAGCAACTTTGCGGATTTCTTTTGCTTTTGCTTCTGTAGTAACGATTTTACCATGATATAACAGATTTGTTACCTGGTTTCTGATTAACGCTTTTCTCTGTGCAGATGTTCTGCTCAGTTTTCTATATCCTGCCATTTTATTTTCCTCCATTTGTGGAACAGCCGGTCATGCTTCTTTGGTCTTACTGACAGACTGCTTTATCTTCTACAAATATTCCTTTACCCTACCGGCCAGTTACCGGCAGTTGCAGCAAACAAGCTGCTTCTTATTCTTCACCAGGATTTAACTGCAATCCCAGTTCTTTTAATTTTGCAAGTACTTCTTCCAGAGACTTACGTCCAAGGTTACGAACTTTCATCATATCTTCAGAAGTTCTGTTACAAAGTTCTTCAACGGTATTGATACCGGCTCTCTTCAGACAGTTGTAGGAACGAACGGACAGCTCCAGCTCGTCGATGTTCATTTCCAGAACTTTCTCTTTTTCATTGTCCTCTTTTTCAATCATGACTTCTGCAGTCTTTGCATTTTCGGAGAGGTCAATGAACAGTTTCAGATGCTCGCTCAATACTTTCGCAGCCAGGCTGACTGCTTCATCCGGATCCAGAGTTCCCTTTGTATAAACATCCAGTGTCAGTTTATCGTAGTCGGTGATCTGACCGACACGAGTGTTCTGAACTGTCAGGTTTACACGCTCTACCGGTGTATAGATTGCATCTACAGCTAATACGCCGATCGGCATATCATCTGTTTTTCCTTTATCTGCACTGACGTAACCACGACCTTTTGTAATGGTCAGTTCCATATACAGCTTACTGTCTGGTCCGCCGTTTAAGGTAGCGATTACCTGGTTTGGATTCATGATCTCGATATCCTGGTCAACCTGGATATCAGATGCTCTTACCACGCCTTCGCCTTCGAACTCGATGTATGCGATCTTCGGATCATTGCTTTCGCTTGTGTTCTTGATCGCAAGGCTCTTCAGGTTCATGATGATTTCGGTTACATCCTCTTTTACACCCGGGATGGAACTGAACTCATGCAGAACGCCTTCGATTTTTACCTGGCTGACTGCAGCACCCGGCAGAGAGGACAACATGATTCTTCTCAGGGAGTTACCCAGAGTAATACCATAGCCACGCTCCAACGGTTCTACTACAAAGCGGCCATATTTTTTATCATCGGAAATTTCTGTAATCTCAATTTTTGGTTTGTTAAAATCAAACATACCAGGCCCTCCTTATTGGGATAATTATTTTCACTGAGGGTAACATATGGGAAATGGCCCACACATAAACGGTGAGCCACAACTCACAATTATTTAGAATACAACTCGACGATAAGCATTTCGTTTACAGGTACGTCAATTGCATCTCTTGCAGGAACTTCTTTAACAGTTCCTTTTAATGCTTCCTGATCAACATCCAGCCATTCCGGAACCAGTCTTCCACCGGTCACTTCCAGAATGTCTTTATATCTCTGAGAAGATTTTTTAGCTTCTTTGATCTCAATCTGATCTCCGGCTTTTACCAGGTAAGACGGAATGTTTACCTGTTTGCCGTTTACCAGTACATGTTTGTGGTCAACGATCTGACGAGCTTCTCTTCTGGTTCTTGCGAATCCCAGACGGAAGATTACGTTGTCCAGTCTCATTTCCAGCATAGCCATCAGGTTGCTACCTGTCATACCAGGCATCTGGTCAGCTTTCTTGTAGTAGTTACGGAAAGGTTTTTCCAGAACACCATAGATGAATTTTGCTTTCTGTTTTTCTCTCAGCTGCAGACCGTACTCAGACACTTTACGGTTTGCTCTTTTTAACTGTCTTGTGGATTTTTTGTCAATTCCTAAATAGATAGGATCCAGACCCAGGGATCTACATCTTTTCAGAACTGGTACTCTATTTACTGCCATAATCTACTGACCTCCTAATTAGACTCTTCTACGTTTTGGTGGACGGCAACCATTGTGTGGTACCGGAGTTACGTCTTTGATACTTACTACATCAAGTCCGCATGCGGAAAGAGCACGGATTGCTGCTTCTCTTCCTGATCCCGGTCCTTTTACGAATACATCAACAGTTTTCAGACCATGAATTAACGCTGCTTTAGTAGCTGTTTCTGCTGCTACCTGAGCTGCATAAGGAGTAGATTTTCTTGAACCTCTAAATCCCAGACCACCGGCACTTGCCCATGATAAAGCATTTCCTTCAGCATCTGTCAGAGTAACGATTGTGTTATTGAAAGATGACTGGATATGTGCCTGTCCGCGTTCAACGTTTTTCTTTACACGACGTTTTGTCGTTTTCTTTGTCACTTTAGCCATTTTAAAAACTAACCTACACTTTCTTCTATTCTATGTTACTGGTTGCCACGAATTATTTCTTCTTGTTTGCTACAGTTCTCTTAGGACCTTTTCTTGTTCTTGCGTTGGTCTTTGTTTTCTGACCACGAACAGGCAGGCTCTTTCTGTGACGGATACCTCTGTAGCATCCGATCTCCTGCAGACGTTTGATGTTCATAGCGATCTCTCTTCTCAGATCACCTTCTACAGTCTGAGTCTCATCGATTACAGCACTGATTCTTTTTACTTCTTCGTCCGTGATATCTCTAACACGGGTGTTCGGATCTACATTAGCTGCTTCCAGAATACGGGTAGCGCTTGTTCTACCGATTCCGTAGATATAAGTTAATCCGATTTCAATACGTTTTCTCTTGGTAAGTCTACACCAGCAATACGAGCCATGTAATTTTCCTCCATCTTCTACTTGACCAGTCGGGGCAGCCCATATGTCACCATATGTCTGAAATGTGTGTCCTATCCGGTCATATTAATATTTTCCTAATTGGGATGCCGGTATGTGAAGCATCCAGCCATGTCTCCATGACCTTTCCGGCTTAGCCGGTATTAAGCAATATTATAAGGGATGCAACGCTCTCTACGGCGTTCATCCGCCGGAGGCTCTCCGGTACACCACTCCGGAGTACTCTCATTATAATATCTAAACAGTACAACACATCCAGATGTGTCCTACTGCAGCCGCACTTAATTTTGAAGCTCTCGCTTCCAAACAGTCAGATCTAATTGACGGATTAGCCCTGTCTCTGTTTGTGTTTTGGATTCTCACAGATTACTCTGATACTACCTTTTCTTTTGATGATCTTGCATTTTTCGCAGATCGGCTTTACAGATGATCTTACTTTCATGTGAATCCTCCTTTCTCCTTCTTAGCTAAGACGCATTCTTGCGCCTGCTCATGGTGGAAGAACCCTGTTTTTTGCGCACAAAAAAAGAACGCATTCACAAAAGTTCGTCTTACAGTATAGCATCGTCTCTAAAAAAATGCAAGCCATTTTTTCAATTTTTTTCCTGATTTTTCAGTCTTTCAACGCTTCTGCATACAAAGATCTTTTCTCGTGCATTCCCGTCACTTCCATATTTACTTTTTCTTTCCTCCCTCTATCCCAAAACCGGTACCAGCCGGATCCCCCCGTCGAGTACTTCTTCTTCTCTCTTCACATTATCTCAAACCAGCACCAGCCGGATACTTTCCTCCGTCAGCAACACTTTGTGGGCGCCTAGGGTAAGCTTTGAGATCCGACACCTACGCAGACTTAGGCTCGAGCGCTCTCGCGAGAGTCTTAGTCGTAGTTGGTGGCTAGCTCAAAGTTACCCTGCCCACGTTGCTGACGGAGGAAAGTATCCGGCTGGTGCGTACCCTTCGGGATAACTATTCTTTATTTATCTCTCCAGATAATTCTACCCTTAGACAAATCATACGGAGAAAGTTCCATAGTAACCTTATCTCCCGGTAAGATACGAATAAAATTCATTCTCAGCTTACCACTGATATGTGCCAATACCACATGTTTATTTTCCAGCTCAACCTTGAACATTGCATTTGGCAATTTTTCAAGGACAGTGCCTTCTACTTCAATAACATCTGCCTTAGACATTGCATTCCCTCCTGTTTTACTTTTCGCCGTATTCTCTTCTTCCACGGATGACATCCGAATCCTGAAGATCTCTTCCTTCCCGGATCACATTCTGGATCCATTCCGGAATATGCCGATCCACCTGAACATGTTTGATCCTTTTCTTTTTCGGATGATCCAGTGTACGGATCTTCCCGTCCACCAGATACACAAAAGGCTCTTTCACATCCAGAACCATATAGACCTTTCCCTTATCATGACCGGCAAGGGATCTGGCCATCATGCCAACACCATATCCTTCCATCCGGGCACCTCTATTTCGTAAAGGTCAGGATTTCAGGTTCGCCCTCAGTGATGAGAATCGTATTCTCATAGTGAGCGGCCAGTGATTCATCTTCTGTCACAACCGTCCAGTCATCATCCAGCCAGCAGACTTCCGGTCTGCCCATGGTGATCATAGGTTCAATAGCAAGTGTCATACCAGGCACCAGACGGATTCCTCTCCGCTTCTGTGCAAAGTTCGGGATCTGCGGATCTTCATGAAGGCTGGTTCCGATTCCATGACCAACCAGATCTCTGACCACACCGTACCCAAAACTTTCTGCATAATTGCCGATCGCAGCGGAAATATCATACAGATGATTTCCTGCTTTTGCCATTTTGATTCCTTCAAAGAAACTCTGACGGGTTACATCAATCAGTTTCTGAGCTTCAGGGCTGATCTCCCCAACTGCATGGGTACGGGCAGCATCCGAATGATAACCTTTGTAGATGAGTCCGGCATCCAGGCTGACAATGTCTCCTTCTCGCAGAATTCTCTTCTTACTCGGGATTCCATGTACAACCTCATCATTTACAGATACACAGATGGATGCAGGATATCCATTATAATGAAGGAAATTCGGGGTGCATCCGAAACTTCGGATCATTTCTTCACCCAAATGATCGATTTCCCAGGTTGAAATCCCCGGTCTGATTGCTTTTGCAAGTTCGTCATGAACTTTCTCAAGCAAATGGCAGGATTCCCTCATTAATTCAATTTCCCTGGCAGTCTTTATTGATACTGACATGTTTTACGCTCCTAAGATTTCAGTGATAGCCTGGAACACATCATTCAGATCCTGTGTTCCGTCGACTTCTCTTAATACGCCTTCTTTTTTGTAGAAGTCGATCAAAGGCTTGGTTTGTTCATGATATACACTCAGACGTTTCGTAACAGTCTCGGGTTTGTCATCGTCACGCAGCACCAGTTTTGCACCACATACATCACAGATATCTTCCACTTTCGGAGGATTGTGTTTGATGTGGTAAGTGCATCCGCATCCAGGGCAGGCACGGCGTCCACCCATTCGGTTTACGATGTTCTCATCCGGAACTTCAACGTTGATTGCATAATCAATAGTTTCACCCATTTTCTCCAGCGCAGCTTTTAAAGCCTCCGCCTGCGGAATGGTTCTTGGAAAACCATCCAATACATAACCGTTTTTACAGTCTGCCTGATTGATTCGATCAACGACCAGATCACAGGTCAGCTCATCAGGAACCAGATGTCCCTGATCCATATAACTTTTTGCTTTATTTCCAAGTTCTGTACCGTTTTTGATATTCGCCCGGAAAATATCTCCTGTGGAGATGTGCGGAATCTCATATTTTGCCGCGATCTTTTTTGCCTGTGTGCCTTTACCGGCACCAGGTGCACCCAACATAATTACTTTCATCTTTGTACCCTCTCCTTCTTTTTTCGTAATTAAATAATTACTATAATAGCACTTTAAGGCTGTGGCGTAAAACGCCACAACCTTTTAGTTATCTAAAAAACCTTTGTAGTTTCTTACCAGCATCATGGATTCAATCTGCTTCAGTGTCTCAAGGATAACTCCTACAATAATAATGATAGAAGTTCCGCCGAAGGACACATTCGCACCGAATACACCATTAAAGAAGAACGGGATAACCGCTACAATGGTAAGCCCTGCTGCACCAATAAAGATGATATAATTCAACATCTTTGTCAGATAATCTACGGTTGGTTTTCCTGGACGGATACCCGGGATAAAACCACCCTGCTTTTTCATGTTATCAGCTACTTCCAATGGATTGAAAGTAATTGATGTATAGAAGTAAGCGAAAAAGATTACCATAACGATATAAGCCACCAGGCCAATCGAATACCATGGATGTTCCAGGTCAAACCAGTTATTGCTGTTCATACCTGCCAGAATCTTGCCACCGATACCTGTTCCACCGGTTTTGCCCAGGAAAGAAGCAATCACACTTGGGAAAGACATAATAGATGATGCAAAGATTACCGGGATTACGCCGGCCGTATTTACTTTTAAAGGAATATGGCTGGACTGTCCGCCCATCATTTTTCTGCCCTGCATCTTTTTGGAATACTGAACAGGAATTCTTCTCTCAGCTCCGTTCAGGATAATTACCAGAATTACAACCCCAACAATAATCGCCGCTATAATAACGCCGGAGAGGAGTGCTTTTGCAATAATTTTTCCTTTCATGAAGCTTTCGTACAGTGTCGTCATATCACTCGGGATACGAGATACGATATTGATCAAAAGTACGATGGAAATACCATTTCCAACACCTTTTTCATTGATCTGTTCACCAACCCACATTAAGAACGCCGAACCTGCTGTTAATGCAACAACTACTACAACCATTTTAACAAAACTATTGTCCGGAATCAATCCTTTATTACCGAATCCGATTGCCATGGCAATAGATTCAAACAGGGATAATCCTATGGTTACATAACGGGTAATTGCACCAAGTTTCTTTCTGCCATCTTCTCCGTCTCTCTGCATTTCTTCCAGTTTTGGAATCGCGATTGTAAGAAGCTGGATAATAATGGATGATGTGATGTAAGGTGTAATGCTAAGTGCAAAGATAGACATCTGCGAAAATGAACCGCCTGTAAATGCGTCGAGGAAGTTAAATGCATCGCCCGTCTGACTTTCAAACCAGGTTTTGAAATAACTTCCATCGACTCCCGGAACAGGGAGCTGGGAGCCAATTCGGATGACTACCAGCATCATTAACACATAAAAGATTCTATGTCTGACATCTTTCACTTTAAATGCATTCTGAAGAGTCTTTAACATATAAGCTCACCTCTTATGCTACTGTTCCACCTGCTGCTTCAATTTTTTGCTTTTGCGCCTTCGCTTACTGCAGTAACTTTTACAGTCAGTTTCTTTGTCAGTTCTCCGTTACCAAGAATCTTAACACCATCCTTCGGATTGGAAACCAGACCACTCTCAACCAGAGCTGCGATAGTAACTTCTGCTCCATCTTCAAATCTGTTCAGAGCTTCTACATTGATACCAACGATTTCTTTGGTATTTCTGTTCTTGAAACCTCTCTTAGGAAGTCTTCTGTATAAAGGCATCTGACCACCTTCGAAACCTGGTCTTGGTGCTCCAGAACGAGCTTTCTGACCTTTATGTCCCTTACCAGCTGTCTTACCATTTTCCTGAACCGTGTCCACGGCCTCTACGGAAGTCATCACTCTGTCTGGAACCTTCTGCAGGTCTTAAATTAGATAAATCCATTGTGGCACCTCCTTCTATTCTAATTACGCTTCTTCAACTTTTACTAAATGCTGAACCTGTTTGATCATACCTCTTGTTGCTGCATTATCCGGCAGTTCAACAGTTTTGTGCATTTTGGACAGTCCCAGAGCTTCAATTGTTTTTTTGTGTTTTGGAACTGCACCGATTGTAGATTTTACTAAAGTAATTTTTAACATTTTCCAGTCCTCCTTAAGCAAAGATCTCTTCTACGGATTTACCGCGAAGTCTAGCTACTTCTTCCGGAGTCTTTAACTGACTTAAACCTGCGATGGTAGCAAGTACAACGTTCTGTTTATTTCTGGAACCCATACATTTTGTACGGATGTTTTTGATACCTGCTAACTCGATAACCGCACGAGCCGGACCACCAGCGATTACACCAGTACCTTCCGGGGCTCTCTTCATCAGAAGTTCAGCGCTGCCGAATTTACCAACATAATCATGTGTGATACTGTTGTTTTCATCTCTTGCTACGGTTACTAATTTTTTGATAGCATCTTCTTTTCCTTTGCGGATAGCTTCCGGAATTTCAGCTGCTTTTCCAAGTCCTGCACCAACATGTCCGTTGCCGTCTCCAACAACTACTAAAGCTGTGAAACGGAAGTTACGACCACCTTTAACAACTTTGGTTACACGCTTGATTGATACTACTTTATCTTCTAATTCTAACTGACTAGCATCAATGATTGTATGTCTCATGTATTTCGCTCCTCTCTTTCCTAGAATTTCAGGCCAGCTTCTCTAGCTGCATCTGCTAATGCTTTTACTTTACCATGGTATACGAAACCGCCTCTGTCAAATACAACTTCTTCGATTCCTGCCTCAACTGCTTTCTTACCGATAACAGTTCCCAGGTAAGCTGCTGCTGCTACTGTGTTGGTCTGTTCCAGTTCTGCTTTTACGTCTTTCTGAAGAGTAGAAGCGGATACTAATGTTTTTCCAACGGTATCATCAATGATCTGTGCATACATATGGTTATTACTTCTGAATACAGCCAGACGAGGTCTCTGAGCTGTACCAACGATATGATGACGCATTCTTCTATGCTTTTTAGTACGAACACTCGCTCTTGATACTTTATTAATCATTTTTGCACTCTCCTTATTTATTTCTTACCAGTTTTACCAACTTTACGTCTGATAACTTCATCAGCATACTTAATACCTTTACCCTTGTAAGGTTCCGGTGCTCTCTTTTCTCTGATTTCAGCTGCGTACTGGCCAACTTTTTCTTTGCTGATACCTTTTACAGTAATCTTGTTGCCATCTACAGTTGTCTCCAATCCTTCCGGATCTTCCATTTCAACTGGGTGAGAATATCCTAAGGAAAGAACTAATTTCTTACCCTGTTTCTGAGCTCTGTAACCAACACCGTTAACTTCCAGAACTTTTTCATAGCCTTCGCTTACACCAACAACCATGTTGTGGATCAGAGTTCTGGTCAGACCGTGCAGAGCTTTCATTTTCTTTAAGTCGTTTGGTCTTGTTACTACCACATGTCCATCTTCTACTTTGATGTCCATTTCTACAGGCAGATTTCTTTCCAGAGTTCCTTTAGAACCTTTTACAACAACGTAATTGTTCTCTTTAACTTCAACTGTTACACCAGCCGGAACAACTACAGGCAGTCTTCCAATACGTGACATACCAATTTCCTCCTATTAACTTAGATTTTCGGAGAGGACGCTCAGTCCCCTCTGTTTTCAGTTTCTATATCCTTTGCTTGCGCGAAGTGATCGATCTTACCAAACGAATGCCAGAACTTCACCGCCAACCTGCAGCTTTCTGGCTTCTTTATCAGTAATAACACCCTGGTTTGTAGACAGAATTGCGATTCCCAGTCCGCCCAGTACTCTTGGCAGTTCGTTTTTACCAGCGTAAATACGAAGACCTGGTTTGGAAATTCTCTTCAGACCAGTGATGATCTTTTCGTTTTTGTCAGCACCGTATTTCAGAGTAATACGGATGTTTTTGAAGTTTCCATCTTCTACGATTTCATATTTTGCCACGTAACCTTCTTTAACCAGAATGTCTGCGATAGCAACTTTGATTTTGGATGCCGGAACGTCTACAGTAGCATGTTTTGCTGTGTTAGCGTTACGGATTCTTGTAAGCATATCTGCAATCGGATCGCTCATTGTCATGATAGTTTCCTCCTAATTATTTAGACTTTTCATGTTCTTGTTTGTATGTGTAATACCCTCTCACTTTAGCGCAGCCTTTCGGCCTTGCCAAGTGATGTGGGCTTTCATCGGATCTTTCGATCCGCTTTCAACTCTTACCAGCTTGCTTTCTTAACACCCGGGATCTGTCCTTTGTATGCTAATTCACGGAAGCAAATTCTGCAGATTCCGTATTTTCTTAAGTAAGCATGTGGACGACCACAGATTCTGCAACGATTGTATTCTCTTGTGGAGAATTTCTGTTTACGCTGCTGTTTGATTTTCATTGCTGTCTTAGCCATGAATTTTCCCTCCTATTCTTACTTTGAAAACGGCATGTTGAATAATGTCAATAATTCACGAGCTTCTTCATCAGTCTTAGCTGTTGTAACGAAGATGATGTCCATACCTCTTACTTTATCAACTTTATCATACTCGATCTCTGGGAAAATCAGCTGTTCTTTAATTCCCAGTGCGTAGTTTCCTCTGCCATCGAAAGCGTTTGGATTAACACCACGGAAGTCACGTACACGAGGCAGTGCCAGGTTGATCAGACGATCAGCGAACTCATACATTTTTTCCCCTCTCAGGGTAACTTTACAACCGATTGGCATACCTTCACGGATTTTGAAGTTAGCTACGGAATTTTTTGCTCTTGTCAGAACTGCTTTCTGTCCGGAAATTGTTTCCAGATCTTTTACAGCTGCTTCCAGAATTTTAGCATTTTCTTTGGCTTCGCCAACACCCATGTTGATTACGATCTTATCGAGTTTTGGCACTTCCATGATATTTTTATAACCAAATTTCTTGGTCATAGCATCTACGATCTCATTTTTGTAAGTATCTTTCAGTCTGCTCACTTTCAATTGCCTCCTCTCTCAATTAGTCGATTACTTCGTTGCTGCCTTTTGCAACACGAACGTTTTTTTCCATCTTCAACTTTGAAGCCTACACGAACAGCTTTTCCGTTGTGGATCAGCATTACGTTAGATGCATCGATCGGAGCTTCTTTGTTGATGATTCCGCCCTGCTGGTTAGCCATAGAAGGTTTTGCATGTTTTGTGATCATGTTGATACCTTCAACGATGACTTTACCGTCTTTTACAGACAGAACTTTTCCTTCTTTATCTTTATCTTTACCGGCGATTACCTTAACGGTGTCACCTTTTTTAATTTTTTAAACTTGCCCATCAGGTTACCTCCTTATAATACTTCTGGAGCCAGGGATACAATTTTCATAAACTGTTTCTCACGAAGCTCTTCTTGCTACTGGTCCAAAGATTACGAGTTCCCCTTGGGTTTTGTCATCTTTGATGATGACAGCTGCATTCTCTATCAAATTTGATGTAAGAACCATCTTTACGACGAACACCTTTTACAGTACGTACAACAACGGCCTTAACTACATCGCCTTTTTTAACAACGCCGCCTGGTGTTGCATCTTTGACGGAAGCAACGATAACATCACCGATATTGGCATATCTTTCTAGTAGAACCGCCCATAACACGGATACACAGAATCTCTTTTGCACCTGTGTTATCAGCAACTCTAAGTCTACTTTCCTGCTGAATCATGCTGGTATTCCTCCTATACGAATTAACTGATAACGATTATTTTACTTTCTCAACGATTTCAACCAGTCTCCATCTTTTGTCCTTGGACAGCGGTCTGGTTTCCATAACTTTAACGGTATCACCGATGCTGCACTGATTCTGCTCATCATGTGCTTTCAGTTTATATGTTCTCTTTACGATTTTTTTGTAAAGAGGATGTTTTACATGGTCTTCGATAGCAACTACGATTGTTTTATCCATCTTGTTGCTGACTACTTTACCAATACGTGTTTTTCTAAGATTTCTTTCCACGATTTAGTGCCTCCTTCTTAGATTACTGTACGTTCGCCTTTTCAGCGATTACGGTCTGAATTCTGGCAATATTTCTACGAACCTCTTTGATTCTGCTTGTATTGTCCAGCTGATTGGTTGCATTCTGGAATCTCAGGTTAAAGAGTTCCTTCTTAGCAGCTACTAATTCTTCCTGTAATTCTGTAGCTGATTTCGCTTTTAAATCTTCTACATAATTTTTAATTTTCACTGTTATCACCGCCTTCTAAGTCTGCACGAGAAACGATTTTACATTTACATGGTAACTTATGCATTGCAAGACGTAATGCTTCACGAGCTGTTTCTTCAGGTACACCTGCGATCTCGAACATTACACGACCTGGCTTAACAACTGCTACCCAGTATTCCAGAGCACCTTTACCGGAACCCATACGTGTTTCTGCTGGTTTTGCTGTTACTGGTTTGTCCGGGAAAATTTTAATCCAAACTTTACCACCACGTTTGATATAACGAGTCATGGCAACACGGGCTGCCTCGATCTGGTTGGATTTGATCCAGCAAGGATCCATTGCTACAAGACCGAACTCACCGTAGTTGATTTTATTTCCTCTTAATGCTTTTCCTCTCATGGATCCACGGAATTGTTTACGACGTTTAACTCTCTTAGGCATTAACATAATTATTTATCGCTCCCTTCCTTAGTTCCTTTGGTTGGAAGAACTTCGCCATTATAAACCCAAGCTTTTACACCAACTTTTCCGTAAGTTGTGTCAGCTTCTGCGAATCCATAATCAATGTCTGCTCTCAGTGTCTGAAGCGGAATAGTACCTTCGCTGTAGAACTCTGTACGAGCCATATCTGCTCCACCAAGACGTCCGGATACGGATGTTTTGATTCCTTTTGCTCCAGCTTTCATTGTTCTCTGCATTGTAGATTTCATAGCACGACGGAAGGAAATACGGTTTTCCAGCTGCAGTGCGATGTTTTCTGCTACCAGCTGAGCATCTTTGTCTGGTCTCTTAACTTCTTTAATATCAACAATCAGTTTCTTTGTTGTATATTTCTGCAGTTCTTTTTTTACTTTCTCAATTTCAGAACCACCTTTACCGATTACAACACCCGGTTTAGCTGTATAAATAATAACTTTTACACGCTCGGAAGCTCTTTCGATTTCGATCTTAGCAACACCTGCGCTGTACAGTTTCTTTTTCAGGAATGTTCTGATGTTATAGTCTTCCACCAGGTTATCAGCAAAGTCTTTTTCTGCATACCATTTGGAATCCCAGTCTTTGATAACACCGACTCTAAGGCCATGTGGGTTAACTTTCTGTCCCATGATTACCCTCCTTATTATCTTTCATCTAACACGATAGAGATATGACTTGTTCTTTTCTCAATTCTGTATGCTCTACCCTGTGCTCTCGGTCTGATTCTCTTCATTGTAGGTGCTTTGTTTGCGTAGCACTCTGCAACGTACAGATTTTCAAGGCTCATGCCGTTGTTGTTCTCAGCATTTGCGATTGCAGACTCCAGTAATTTTTTGATTACGCTTGAAGCGTAACGTGGGTTGTATGTCAGAATTCCCAGTGCTGTCTGCACATCTTTTCCACGAATTACATCCAGTACATAACAAGCTTTCTGTACGGACATTCTTGCATAGGATAACTTAGCAGATGGTCTGGTATCTTTGTTAGCATTTCTTGCTCTTTTAATCTGGCTTCTATGTCCTTTTGCCATGACTAAAATCCTCCTTTCAAGATTGGGCTATACCGCTTTATTTACGAACACCTGATTTTTTCTCGTCTTTTCCATGTCCTCTGTAAGTTCTTGTAGCAACGAACTCACCCAGTTTATGTCCAACCATATCTTCTGTAACATATACCGGCACATGTTTTCTTCCATCATGGACAGCGATTGTGTGTCCTACGAAAGATGGGAAGATTGTGGAACGACGTGACCAGGTTTTAATAACTGATTTATCTCCTGCTGCATTCATAGCATCAACTTTTTAAGTAAGCTCTGATCTGCAAAAGGTCCTTTTTTCAATGAACGAGCCATTTACGTAACCTCCTTATTTCGCTAATGTTTTACCGTCTCTTCTTCTTACGATATACTTATTGGACTGTTTGTTTTTCTTTCTGGTCTTCAGGCCCAGAGCAGGTTTACCCCATGGAGTACATGGACCAGGACGGCCGATACCGGTCTTTCCTTCACCACCACCATGCGGATGGTCATTCGGGTTCATAACGGAACCACGTACAGTCGGGCGGATACCCATGTGACGTTTTCTTCCGGCTTTACCGATATTTACCAGGTTGTGCTCTCCGTTTCCTACAACACCGATAGATGCACGGCAGTTGATCGGAACCATTCTCATTTCGCCTGAAGGCAGTCTTAAGGTTGCGTATTTTCCTTCTTTTGCCATCAGCTGAGCTCCATTACCAGCAGAACGAACCAGCTGTCCGCCCTTTCCAGGATGAAGTTCTACATTGTGTACCATAGTACCAACCGGGATTTCTGACAGCGGCATGCAGTTACCAGGTCTAACTTCTGCGTTAGCTCCGTTCATAACTTTAGCGCCGACTTTCAGTCCTTCTGGTGCCAGGATGTATGCTTTCTCACCGTCTGCGTAGCAGATCAGTGCGATATTTGCTGTTCTGTTCGGATCGTATTCGATAGCAACTACAGTTGCAGGGATATCATCTTTTCTTCTCTTGAAGTCGATGATTCTGTATTTTCTTCTGCTTCCGCCTCCGCGATGTCTAACTGTAATTTTACCCTGATTGTTACGTCCGGAATTCTTTTTCAGAGATACTACCAGAGATTTCTCTGGTGTGGATTTTGTGATTTCAGCAAAATCCAGGCTGGTCATATTTCTTCTGGACGGTGTATATGGGCTGTATTTTCTGATTCCCATTGTAATTATCTCCTTTCATTCAGCGATAGTAAGAGCGATCGGATGTTCGCTCAAGTCTTATTGACTTTGTCCGCTTTGCAATCTTACAGACCTTCGAAGATTTCGATGTCTTTGCTGTTCTCTGTCAGAGTAACGATTGCTTTTTTTGTCTTAGCTGTTCTTCCAACTGTGTAACCACGACGTTTTTTCTTACCGTCAAGGTTCATTGTGTTTACAGTTTTTACTTCTGTTCCTTCGAACATTTTTTCAACAGCTTCTTTGATCATAGATTTGTTTGCTTCCGGATGAACCAGGAAAGTATATTTTTTCTCGCTCATAGCGTTCATACTTTTTTCAGTTACAACCGGTTTAAGGATTACATCATAATATTGAATGTTGGCCATTATGCATATACCTCCTCAACTTTTGCAACAGCTGCTTTGTCCAGAACAACTGTGTTGTATTTCAGGATATCGAATACATTCAGTGTTCCAACAGATGCTGTGATCACATTCGGAATGTTTCTTGCAGATACGATTACGTTTTCGTTATCGGTAACAACCATTGCTTTTTCAACTTTCAGGTTGTTCAGTACATTCTGCATATCTTTTGTTTTAATAGCGTCTAATTTCAGTTCGTCCAGGACTACCAGTTTGTTTTCCTGTACTCTTGTTGTCAGAGCAGATTTCAGAGCAATTCTTCTTTCT
>ENA-OPZZ01000888-OPZZ01000888.1-human-gut-metagenome-genome-assembly--contig:-NODE-888-length-21034-cov-3.788875_pt1 | contig 21034 bp, 15 predicted proteins | sample MGYA00242487_ERZ504511 | MGnify/ENA primary metagenome ERZ504511 (study PRJEB26092, sample SAMD00036241) | human gut metagenome | host: Homo sapiens | study: EMG produced TPA metagenomics assembly of... | reverse complement strand
ATGGATGAAGTAGTAGCTCGGCCGCGCGAAGCGCTCGGGTCGTTCCGTTACATCGCGGCGCGGGCGGCGGAATACATGCCGCGGACGATTTGTTCGCGCCACTTGGACCAGCCGTATTGCTTGGTGATGGTCTGCACCGGCGGTGGCACCGAGCGAGGAGCCGTCGGCCCGGGTCAGGTCGAACAGCATATCCAGCAGCATCTTGTCGTGGTGCAAGCGGTCGGCCAACTCCTCCGCCACGGCCGGATCATAGGGGTCCTTACCCGTGGCAAATTCGGATAGCGTCAAATGCTCACGCACCAGCACGGTAGCCCAGTCGACGATGTCCGGCGCGTAGCCCATACGCTTGAAAATCACCGGCACATGGCGGGCACCCTCGGCGGCGTGATCGGCCACGAACGCGCGCTTGCCGATGTCGTGGGTGATACCGGCCAACAGCAATGCCTCGAAATGATCGTCATCGTACCGTCCACCGGACGGTGTCTCGCGCCCCAGACGCGACGTGACCTCCACCATATGCCGATCGATGGTGTACCGGTGGGCGGCCGAGGCGGACGGACGGTTGCGGACGCCGAGCCATTCCGGCATCCATCGACCCGGAATGTCCACGAAATCGATGCTCTCCCACACTTCCATAAGATTCGATCCGCACGCAAGCAGACGAATAAACAGCTCGCGCGATTCGTCATCCCACTGGTTGTCGTGAATCGGGCAGCGCTTCAGATTAACCAAGGTAGACGGGTTGATGGGAAGACCGAATTCGCCGGCCGCCACGGCCATACGCAACGCCAGCTTGGCATCCTTGGCAGGCTCGGCACCGGGCGCCAACACCAATTCGCCTTCGTGCTTGGCCACGCCGGGAGCCACCACGTCGAATTGCGGGGCTTCGCGCTTGCCACCAGAGCGCTGAGAGAACATCTGGAAGAACGCGAATCGCGGCTTTTCGTGGGTCAGCGAATGTTCGGCGCGGGAAGCGGTGGAATCAAGCGAGAAGGAGATGCGCCGACCGATACGGGCAAGCAGTGTCTGCAGATCGTCGATCGAGTAGGCGGCACGCTCGTTTTCGGGCCAAGTCGGATCGGCAAGGCCAAGCATGGCAGCCACTTTGGCCTGATAGGGCGTCAGCATCAGGTTGGTATCCTTGCCGGCCACCAGATGGATGCAGTCGCGTACGTCGAGCAGACGTTCCACAGCTTCGTCGTAAATGCCGTGCGGGCGGTCGGCCAGCCATGAGGCGGCGAGCGCGGAGACGAGCACCGAATCGCGCAAACCCCCACGGGCCTCCTTGATATCGGGCTGATTGACGTATTGGAGCCGGCCGAATTCGTCGAGTCGGGCTTTGGCGGAGTCGAGCAGTTCGGGCAGGCGCTTGCGGGCGGCCTTGCGCCAGCGTTCGAGGATGGACGTGGCGGTGGTGGTGATCAGAGCGGTGTCGCCGGCGATGGGCTTCACGTCCAGCCAGCCCATGGCGGCGGGAAGGTCATGGTCGGTGACTTCCTCGCATTGGGCGCGCGTGCGGATGGAGTGGTCGAGGTCCAGACCGCTGTCCCATAGCGGGTACCAGAGTTTGTTGGCCAACTCGTTGAGCTGCTGGTCGTTCAACGTGCGAGGCTCGTAGATGATGACCAGGTCGAGGTCGGAGCTGGGGCCCAGTTGGCCACGTGCCAGCGAGCCTACCGCGGCGAAGCCGATGCCGGAGTCGGGCACGGGGAAAGAGACATCCTTGCAGGCCGCATTCCACAGCTCAGTGAGGCATTGCATGGCCAGTTCTGTGCGGGCTTTGCGCTTGGTCGCACCATTCCGGTAAACGCCGTCGTCATCCGGCTGGCTCATATCCATGAATCGTTGTTTCAAGCCATCTACTGCTGAAGTCATTGCTTCATCTTTCATTGCTAAAAAAAGTCCCCGCACGGCGTCAATTCGCGGCGTGCGGGGACCTTTCCTATGCAGTCCATCCCCTTCTAAGCATGGACGTCTGTGTTATCAGATCGCGGCGGAACCGGTCTCACCGGTACGCACGCGGGCCACGGAGTCCAGCGGAGCGACCCACACCTTGCCGTCACCGATGGTGCCGGTGCCGGCGGACTTGATGATCACACCAACCAGCGTTTCGGCATCCGCGTCATCGGACAGCACTTCAACGCGAATCTTCGGAATCAGGTCCACAGTGTATTCAGCGCCACGGTAGACCTCGGTGTGGCCGCGCTGGCGGCCGTAGCCGTTGGCCTCGGACACGGTCAGACCGTGCACGCCGGCGGCCGCGAGGGCCTCCTTGACATCGTCGAGCTTATGGGGCTGAATGATAGCGGTGATCAGCTTCATTTCACTTCACCTCCTTGAGAACGGAGCTGGCAGTACCAGCAAAATCGTAAGCACGTTCGCCCTGGTCGGCAAGATCGATGCCGCCGACTTCCTGAGCTTCGGTGACGCGCCAACCGATGGTCTTCTCCAGAGCGAAGGCGATGATCGCGGTGATCACTGCGGAGTAGAGGATGGCGACGAGAGCGATGACCAGCTGAACGACGAGCTGCTTCCAGTCGCCACCAGCCAGCAGACCGGTGCCTTCACCGAAGAAGCCGATGAGGATGGTGCCGGTGAAACCACCAACGCCATGCACGCCGACGACGTCGAGGGAGTCATCGTAGCCGAACTTGAACTTGAGACCGCAGGCCAGGCAGGTCAGGACACCAGCGATGGCACCCATCACGATGGCCCACAGCGGGGAAACCACATCGGCGGCCGGGTGATGGCAACCAGGCCGGCGACCATACCCGAGGCGGCACCCATGGCGGTGTAGTGACCGGAGCGAATCTTCTCGGTGAAGCCCCAAGAGAGCATTGCGGCTGCGGTGGCGGCGGAGGTGGAAACCCAAGCGTAACCAGCAGTACCGTTGGCGGCGAAGGCGGAACCAGCGTTGAAGCCGAACCAGCCGAACCACAGCAGGAAGGCGCCGAGCATCACGAACGGCACGTTGTGCGGGCGGAACGGCTGCGTGCCGAAGCCCTTACGCTTGCCGATGATGAGCACGATGATCAGGGCGGCGACTGCGGCGTTGATGTGGACGACCGTACCACCTGCGAAATCGTGGCGGCCGCGCCGATGGCCTTGGAGATGGCGCCGTCAGCAGACAGCAGACCACCGTTCCAGACCATGTGGGCCATAGGAGCGTAGTCGAAGGTGACCCACAGCGCCACGAAAATCATCCAGGTGCTGTACTTCACACGCTCGGCAATGGCGCCGCAGATCAGGCCGACGGTAATCATCGCGAAAGCGACCTGGAAGGCGACGTCCACGGAAACCGGGTAGTTGTTGCCGTTCAGACCGGTGGCGGTGAACACGCCGTCCTGGGCGACCATGGAGTCCTTCAGCAGGAAGCCGCTGGCCGGGTCGCCGAAGATGCCTCCGATGTCGGAACCGGCGTAAGCAATCGACCAACCCCACAGGGTCCAGATAATCATGGTGACCGACAGGGCGGCCGCCTCAAGCATCAGCATGTTCAGGACGGCCTTGGCACGAACCATACCGCCGTAGAAGAACGCCACACCAGGCGTCATGAGGAAAACCAAGGACGCGGATGTCAGGATCCATGCGGTGTTACCGGAATCAATCGCTCCCATGTCTACCTCCCTCTCTTTCGTTCAGGGCACCGGGGGCTTTGCGCGGCCGGCGTCGACTTTGTCTCTACAATGCCGTCCCCCTTGTGGGGGCTAACAGTTCGTCAGTAAAAGCCGGTCTCGTTTTGGTTTCGTTACGGCAAGTTACGCGATTGTTAAGCGCACCTGACAATTAGGTTGGCATCGGATGGGCTGATTCCGGCATGATTCCAACGGATATGGGAAAGCCCCGAATCATGTTTCGAATATGCTTCGGGGCTAGGTTTGGTGCGTTGCGGGCGTTTCCCGCGCCCACAACGTGGACGGACGCAGGGCTCCCCTCGCTGAGGGGAGCTGTCGAGCAAAGCGAGACTGAGAAGAACTCGACCGTCTACGCGAGAATGCCGTCCACGAAACCTTCGGGATCGAAAGGTGCCAAATCGTCCGGACCTTCGCCAAGACCGACGAGCTTGACCGGCACGCCGAGCTCCTTCTGCACGCTGATCACGATGCCGCCCTTGGCGGAACCGTCAAGCTTGGAGAGCACCACACCGGTAATGCCGATGGCTTCGGCGAACACCTTGGCCTGGGCCATGCCGTTTTGGCCGGTGGTGGCGTCGAGCACAAGCAGCACTTCATCCACCGGCAGGTTCTTTTCGGTAACACGGCGAATCTTGCCGAGCTCGTCCATCAGGTTCGACTTGTTCTGCAGTCGGCCGGCAGTATCGATGATGAGCACGTCCGCGTTCGCTTCCTTGGCCTTGGCGGATGCCTCAAAGGCGACGGATGCCGGGTCGGCACCGTCCTTGTCGGAGCGGACGACGGGCACATTGACGCGTGCGCCCCAGGTTTCGAGCTGGTCGGCGGCGGCCGCGCGGAAGGTGTCGGCCGCGCCCATCATGACCTGCTTGTTTTCGGCCACGAACAGTCGAGCCAGTTTGCCGGCAGTGGTGGTCTTGCCGGTGCCGTTGACGCCGACCATGATGATGACGCTGGGCTTGGCGGCACCCGGCTTTTCGGCATTGAGGCGGCGGTCCGTATCTCGACCGACCAGATCGAGCAGCTTCTCCTTGAGCGTGGCGCGTACTTCGGCTGGGTCGGCTTTACCAGTGATGCGGGCGTCGGTTCTCAGGTCATCGACCAGTTGGGCGGAAGCATCCGCACCGACGTCGGCAAGCAGCAGTGTGTCTTCGACGTCTTCCCAATCGGCCTCGGAGAGATTGTCTTTGGCGAGGATGTCGAACAGGGCCTTGCCGAACGGGTTGCCGGACTTGGCAAGTTTTGCCTTGAGTCGGGTCAGTCGAGAGCCGACCGATTCGGGGGTTTCAGGTTTGGCGGGAGTGGGCTTGGAGGCAGGTTGGGACTCGGGCTTGGGCGCAGCTGCCGGTTCGGGTTCGGCCTGCGCGGCTGGCGCAGGCTCGGCTTTGGCCGATTCGGCTGACTTGGCCGGCTCGGCGGCAGTCGCAGCCTTAGCTTCCTCGGCTTCGGCGGCCAGCCGAGCGTCGGCGGCGGCCTTGGCGTCGCGGGTCTTCTTGTTGTCGGGGGCAACCTTGCCCATCGCACGATCCAAATCGCGCTTGCGGGACTTGCCCAACCAGATGCTCAGGGCGATTACGATAACCGCCGCCACAATCACGCCAAGAACGGCGAGCACAGTATTCATATCCATACCTGTCAAGTCTAGCCCGCAGATGGAATCCCCTACGAATTCGGCAGTCTCAGGCCGACAATTCCACCCGGCGACTTAAGCTGAACCGCATGGCACATTCTTCACGTATGACGTCGCTGCAGCGCCGCGAGCAGCTGATTGAAGTCGGACGCTCGCTATTCGCCGCCAAAGGCTTCGAAGCGGTAAGCGTGGAGGAAATCGCCGCGCACGCCAAAGTCTCCAAGCCGATTGTGTATGAGCATTTCGGCGGCAAAGAGGGCCTGTATGCCGTCATTGTGGATCGTGAGATGCGCGCGCTGACCAGTGTGCTCACCGCCGCGCTTGACGATCCGACCGTGCACCCGCGCCAGATTGTGGAACGCACGGCGCTTGCGCTCCTCACCTATATCGAAGAGAATGCCGAGGGGTTCCAGGTACTGGTACGCGACTCGCCGAGCACCGACCCGTCCGGCTCATTCAGCTCGCTGATGGGAGACATCGCCGTACGCGTTGAAGACATTCTTTCCGAAACATTCAAACGGCAGAAGCTGTCTGCCAAGGGCGTGCCGTACTACGCGCAGATGCTGGTGGGCATGACCGTATTCACCGGGCAGTACTGGGCCGACCGGCCAAAGGTGAGCAAGGAGCAGCTGGCCGCATACATTGTGGATTTGGCCTGGCATGGCCTGAGCCGGCTTGACTCCAAGCCCCAGTTGTTCTTTGAGGGCGCCAAGGCGCGGAAGGAGGCCGAGCGCCGAGCCAAGCGCGAGTCCGATTCCGGCAGCCCGGATTCAGACCAGACGAGTTCTGCCCAATCGGATCCCGAGCACGCCACCGGGGAAGATTCAGGGTTGCAGAACATGAGTTCAGGGGCACAGGTTACGCAACACTCTGCCGAGTCGGGAGACGAAGTGCTACGGTTTGAACAGGAAACTGAACATAACGACTAAATATGTGAGGACGTAAGACTTTCATGGCCAGCACGGCAAAGACGCTCACCTTTGTGATCCCCGCATACAATATGGAGTCCTACCTCGACCGTTGCGTGAACTCGTTGCTTTCGGCAAGCGACATCAGCGACCTCGAGGTGCTGATTGTGGACGACGGTTCGAAAGACGGCACGCTGGAGTACGCGCGCAAGCTGGAACGCACCAATCCGGGCGCCGTACGCGCGATTCATCAGGAGAACAAGGGCCACGGCGGCGCGGTGAACACCGGTATCGCGGCGGCGACCGGCATGTATGTCAAGGTGGTGGATGCGGATGATTGGGTCGACCCGCAGGCCATCGACACGGTTCTGGCCACGTTGCGCGCGCAACGTGAGGCCAGCGAGCCGATCGACATGCTGGTGACCAACTATGTGTATGACAAAGTGACCAAGCGCCACAAGATCGTGGTGAACTTCCGTCATGTGATGGAGGCCGGCCGCGTGCTCGGCTGGGATGACCTGGGCAAGTTCGGTCTGGCGCAGTACATCATCATGCATGCGCTCACCTTCCGCACGCAGGTGGTGCGCGATTCCGGGCTGAAGCTGCCGGAGCATACGTTCTACGTCGATTTCTATTACTCGTACCAGCCGTTCCCGTGGGTGAAGCGCATCCAGTACCTCGATGTGCCGTTCTACCACTACTTCATCGGGCGCGAGGGTCAGAGCGTGCAGACCGACGTGATGATTAAGCGTGTGGACCAGTTGCGGCTCGTCAATCGGCTGATGACCGAGGCCACGCCCGAACGCGGTACGGTGCCGGAGGGGCTGTACCGGTACATGATTCACTTCCTGGCGATCGAATCGTGCGTTACCTCGGTGTTCCTGATTCTCTCGCGCGATCCGGCCAACTACGTTAAGAAAACCGAGCTGTGGGATGCGATTGACGCCTATTCTCCGGCCATCGGCAAGGATGTGCGCTCGCAGCTGATGTCCCGCGCGCTCAATCTGCCCGGCAAAACCGGCCGCTGGATCGTGCGTAACGGCTATCTCATCGCCGAACGCATCGTCGGCTTTAACTGATTCGGATTGTGGTTTTGCCCTGCTGACGCGTTATCAGCAGGGCATCCCTATTACCTCCCCAGTCGAGGTTTTACTACTCGGCCCAACGGTCGGACATCGCGAAGCTGTTGTGCATCAGGTTGCTGGAGGTGTATAGCACGTCGTTCAGCAGCTTGGTTGTGTGCTCGCGCAGGTAGTCGGCCATCTCGTCGTTGGCCGCTTCGAGCGCATCCGCCACGCCTTGCACATCCTTCTCATCGCCGTGGCCGCCATCGAGCGGCCATGCATTCGTATCCGTCGATTCGGCATCGCTTCGAGCAAGCAACTGCTCATCCGTGCGCTCGATGAGCCGGTGTCCGAACGCGCGCACGCCCTCGGCATACCCTTCGATGAACCGGTTCGTCTCATACCAGTGTGCGTCGGCCACGACGGCGATCAGGCGGTTCGTCCAATACAGGTTGCCGGTGGAGACTTCGGGCGTGGTGTCGCGCAGGTAGGCAGGCGTGTCGTTGACGTTCGCGTAGAACGGCGCGGCGGCGGTGAACGGACCAGAGCCGAACGATACCCACATCACCGTGCGATTGGCCGCCGGCACATACGGACGGACCTGAATCGCCACCATATGGCCGGTGCGGTTCACGCCGATCGGACGGTAACGGTGGCGCGATTCCGCCGTGCCGGTCGTGCCGTACGGGTCGTACGGCGTGCCTTCGAAGTGCGAGGACAGCAGGAAATCAACGTCTTCGAGGCTCACCTTGTCTTCCGGCACGCGGCACCACGGGATGTCGTCGGATTCGGGCGTGTAGCGGGCGGCCGGCGAATCCCAGTCCTCGCTGGGGTTGAGGCGGCGTTGCATGTACCAGGCACGCGGCGTGTTGTAGATATGGTCCTTCGGCGTCGCGGTGCCGAAGGCCTTGCGCGGGTTGAAACGGGTGGGAAGGGCAACGGTTGTTCCGAATCCGGCGCTATGCGCGTGACGGCCGTTGGAAGAGACCGGCGTTCCCATTGTGCGGTCGAGGTGATGCGTGGCCATGAACTCGCGCAGGTCGGCGCTGCATAGGTATTCGCGCTGCTCGCCGAACGCATCGGCGAGGTCGAAGTCGTCGATGCCGAGCTGGTTGGGGATCGTGGCATAGCAGTCATCGGGCACTCGGCGGGCGATCCAATGGTGGCCGCCGATGGTCTCGACGTACCAGATCTCGTCCACATCCGAAATAATCACGCCGTTCGATTCGTAGGTGCCGTAGGTTTCGAGCAGTTCGCCCAACCGCGCGACGCCCTCGCGCGCGGTGGTGACATACGGCAGCACAAGGGTGATGATGTCTTCCTCACCGATACCGCCGGGCTGCTCGGCCTGATAATCGGTGCTGTCCGGTTCGCCGACAGCCGGCCGCAACTCGACCATCGGGTCCGCACCGAGCACGCGCTCGTTGACAGCGATGGTTTCGGTGGCGCTCATCGCCACGTTGTGTTCGTTGGCACCGGCTTCGGCCAGAATGCCACGATTATTCAGCACGTTCGGTGCGATGGTGTACCGGCAAGGATTGTCCGGTAGTTCGATTTCGACATGGCTCAGCACGCTGCGGTAGTGGCGCGGCTGGTCGTCGGGGGCGACAGCGACGAAGCGCTTGGGATCGTAACGGCCCGAGCCCGAATCGTCATCGCGGGCGATGATGGTGGAACCGTCGTAACTGGCATTTTTGCCGACAAGAATCGTGGTGCATGACATGGGACACCACTCTAGGAGCCAGGCTGGTCGAAACAAAAAAAATCCTTGGAACCATTGCGATTCCGAGGATTTGTTGTGCCCCCTGTGGGATTCGAACCCACAACCCACGACTTAAAAGGACGCTGCTCTAACCGTTGAGCTAAAGGGGCAACTCTTCTAAAATACACACCGTTTTGGGATATTTCAACTACGGCGTTGCGTACACGTTTGCGTACGCGATTGGCCCAACGCACGGCACAGCACACGCAATGTGGCCCAAATCGCAGCCCAAATCGCATATCGCCTCTAGCGATAGATAGCCGCCGGCGACTACCCTTGTACATTATGAGTGAATCCCCCAATTGGAGCAATCCCCTGCGCGACTCGCGCGACCTCAGACTGCCCCGTATCGCCGGCCCATGCAGCCTCGTCATTTTCGGTGTCACGGGCGATCTGGCACAAAAGAAACTACTGCCAGCCGTCTACGACCTGGCGAACCGTGGCCTACTGCCGCCGAGCTTCGGTCTGACCGGTTTCGCCCGCCGCGACTGGACACAGGAACGGTTCATCGAATTCGTCAAGGCCGCCGTCCAGGCGCATTGCCGTACGCCGTTCAAGGAGTCGACTTGGCGCAATCTGGCCGCCGGCATCCGCTTCGTGCAGGGTACGTTCGACGACCCGGAGGCCTTCGAGCGTCTGAGCGCCACCGTGCAGGAGCTTGACCGCGACCGCGGCACGCAGGGTAACCATGCCTTCTACATGTCGGTGCCGCCGCGCGCATTCCCACAGGTCGCCAAGCAGCTGGCCGCCTCCGGCCTGTCGCGCTCGTCCGAGGCGCATGGCGCCGCGTGATCATCGAGAAGCCGTTCGGCCATGATCTGGCCAGCGCCAAGGAACTCGACAGCGTGGTATCCGAAGTGTTCGACCCGAGCTCCGTGTTCCGCATCGACTACTACCTCGGCAAGGAAACCGTGCAGAACCTACTGGCCCTGCGTTTCGCCAACGCCATGTACGAGCCGATCTGGAACGCCAACTATGTGGACCACGTGCAGATCACGATGGCCGAGGACATCGGCATCGGCGGCCGCGCCGGCTATTACGACGGCATCGGCGCGCACGCGACGTCATCCAGAACCACCTGCTTCAGCTCATGGCTCTGACCGCCATGGAGGAGCCGGTGAGCTTCACCGCCAAGGACCTGACCGCCGAAAAGACCAAGGTGCTTTCCGCCGTGCGCCTGCCCAAGGACCTCGCCGCCAACACCGCGCGCGGCCAGTACGCCAAGGGCTGGCAGGGCTCGCACGAAGTGGTCGGCTACTTGGAGGAAAAAGGCATCGACCCCAAGAGCACCACTGAAACGTACGCCGCCATCCGCCTCGATATCGACACCCGCCGCTGGGCTGGCGTGCCGTTCTACCTGCGTTGCGGCAAGCGCCTCGGCAAGCGTGTAACCGAAATCGCCGTGGTGTTCAAGCGCGCCCCGCATCTGCCGTTCGAGCAGACCGCCGTGCGCGAACTCGGCAAGAACGCCATCGTGATTCGCGTGCAGCCCGACGAGGGCGTCACCATGCGCTTCGGAGCCAAGGTGCCGGGCGGCTCCACCATGGAGGTCCGTGACGTGAACATGGACTTCAGCTACGGCCGCTCCTTCACCGAGAACTCGCCGGAAGCCTATGAGCGACTGATTCTGGACGTGCTGCTCGGTGATCCGCCGTTGTTCCCGACCACCGAAGAGGTGAACCTCAGCTGGGAGATCCTCGATCCGATTGAACAATTCTGGTCCACGCTTGGCCAGCCGCAGGCCTACCGCGCCGGTACGTGGGGTCCGGCACAGGCCGACGAAATGCTGGCGCGCGACGGCCGCCACTGGAGGATGCCATGATCATCGATATGCCGAACACCCGCACCCGCGAGATTGCGCACAAAATCGAACAACTGCACGAGGAGCGCGGCGAATCGGCGACCGGCCGCGTGCTGACGCTGCTCATCGCCACCGAGGACGCGGACCTAGAGCATGCGCTGGAAATCGCGAACTCGGCCAGCCGTGAGCACCCGTGCCGCGTGATTGCCGTAGTACCGGATACCAATCCTGCCGATCAGTCCGGCGAAGGCGAACCGAACGCGGCCGAAGTGGCCGCCGAGGTGAGCGCGAGTCGCGATAATCCGGCCGTCGATTTGACCGACGGCCCGAACGATCCGAACGATTCCAACCTGAACGCCCAAGTGCGATTCGGCGCGGACGCCGGTGCCGGTGAGATCATCATCTTGCGTCCGCGCGGTGGCCTTATCAACCACCCGGATACGCTGGTTATCCCGCTGCTTGTGCCGGATGCGCCTGTAGTGGCGTGGTGGCCGACCACACCGCCGTCGAACCCGGCCAAGGATCTGATGGGTGCGATGGCCCGCAGTCGCATCACCGACGCGTTGCACTCCAATAATCCGGAGGCCACGATTGAGCGTTGCGCCGCAATTGGACACCGGAAGATATCGACTTGTCCTGGACACGACTGACCGTCTGGCGCGCAATGCTCGCCTCGATGCTCGATCAGCCGCCGCACCTGCCCATCACCGCCGCGAAGGTGACCGGCAAGGCCGACTTCCTGCCTATGGAAATGCTGTGCGCATGGCTGCGTCTGAAACTTGGCGTACCAGTCGAAACTGAGTTCGTGCCCGACGCGCAGGCCGTGACCGGCGTGTACCTGACCCGTGAGGACGGTGTGATCTCGCTGGAACGCCCGTATGAGGACCAAGCGCTGATCTCGCTGCCCGGCCAGACTCCGCAGGAAGTGTCCGTGCCGATGCGCACCATCGAGGACTGCCTGACCGAGGAACTGCGTCGCATCGATCCCGATGAGATCTACGCCGAGGTCATCAACGAAGGCTGGGATCTGATTCGTCACTGAAGTCGGTAGAACCCGTTGCCACAGCGGCGTTGGAATGAGTTCGGCAATTGTGGCCGAGCCATGCCAACGCCGTTGCTCATCGTTTCCTACCTCATGCGATGCCGCACAATGTACATTGTGTTGTCAACTGACAACACATTTCATTGCTGCAAATGGCTAGATTCCCGGCATGCCACCCGTATCATGCGTTGTCAACTGACAACACAATCCACATTGCAAAGTACGACACATACCCCATACAAGGACCATACATGGCAACTCGAAAACTCATTGTGTATCCGAATAAAGATCTGATGATTCAGGCTGGCGCGCAACGTTTTGTCTTGACGCTACTCGATTTGCTCGCCGAACGATTGCCTGATGACACGCATCGCACGCGTGTGGATGTGGCGCTGTCTGGCGGTTCGGCCGCGCAGCCGTTGGGCTCGGTGCTGAGCGATCCGCTGGCTGACGCGATTGATTGGTCGCGCGTGCATTTCTGGTGGAGCGACGAACGTTTTGTGCCGGCTTACGACACCGATCGCAATGCTTTGGAAGCCCGTCGCCTGCTGCTTGACCAGCTGGTGGCAGATGGCAAGCTGCCTGAATCGAATATTCATGAGATGGCGGCCGATACCCGTTCAGCCGATGACATCGCCGATGTGATGGATCAGGCCGATAGTGATGACGCTTCCGTTCGCGCCGCCGCCGATGCCGCGAATGATGCGCTGCTGGACGATGCCGCGAGCGACTATGAGCGCGAGTTGGTGAATGAATTGGGGCCGGAACCGGTCATCGATCTGATGATTCTCGGCATGGGACCGGACGGTCACTATGCGTCGCTGTTCCCGGGTCATGATGAGGTCAAGGTTACCGATAGGCTCACCGTGGGTGTGAACCACTCCCCCAAGATGCCGCCGTTGCGCGTCTCGTTGACCGCGCCGCTGATTGCCCGCTCGCGCCGTACGTGGTTCTTCGCCGCCGGTGCCGGCAAAGCCGAATCGCTGGCCCATGTCTTCGAGCGGCCCAACAACCCGGATTACCCGTCCTCCTACGCCAACGGAGTGGACGAGTTCACCTGGTTCTCCACCGAAGAAACCGTCACCGAGTTGTGAGTGAATTAAGCCCCCTCTGATGAGGGGGCTTAATTCGTCTATGGCTACGCCTCGATCTCGGACTTGCTGTTTTCTCAGCTCGGCTATCGCCGAGCCTGAAGAAGGCCGGAGCAGCCACCAGGGCTGTCCTAAACCTGAAATCACGAGGCTACGCCTCGATTTCAGGCTTGCCTTCTTCAGCCCACAGCGTGTGGAACACGCCGGGCTTGTCTACGCGACCGTAGGTGTGGGCACCGAAGAAGTCACGCTGGGACTGGGTCAGAGCGGTAGGCAGGCGCTTGGAGCGCAGACCATCGTAGTACGCCAGGGAGCTGGAGAACACCGGGGTCGGGATGCCGGCCTCCACCGCGCGAACGATCACGCGACGCCATGCATCCTGCGATTCGCCGATGATCTTCTCGAAGTACGGATCGAACAGCAGGGAAGCCGGCGGGTTATCGCCCCTGAAGGCCTCGGTGATGCGGTCGAGCAGGAACTGGGCGCGAATAATGCAGCCGCCACGCCAAATGCGGGCCACTTCGGACAGGTTGATATCCCAGCCGTATTCCTTGGCACCGTCCTGAATCTCGTTCAGGCCCTGAGCATAGGCCACGACCTTGGAAGCGAACAGAGCCTTGCGCACGTCCTCGACGAACGCGGCCTTGTCTTCTCCGGCCAGATCGATGGTCTTGTTCGGTCCAGCCAGACCTTCCTTCTGAGCGTCTTCACGCAGCTCACCGTGCGAAGACAGTGCACGAGCGAACACGGCTTCACCGATGGCAGCCACAGGAGAACCACATTCCAGACCAGTCTGCACGGTCCACGTACCAGTACCCTTCATGCCGGCATGATCCACGACCACGTCCACGAACGGCTTGCCGGTCTCGGCATCCTTGTGGTGCAGAATCTCAGCGGTGATCTCGATCAGGTAGGAGTCAAGGTCGCCCTTGTTCCATTCAGCGAACACGTCGCCGATCTCCTCGGCATCCATGCCGAGTCCACGGCGCAGAATGTCATACGCCTCACCAATCACCTGCATATCGGCATACTCGATGCCGTTGTGCACCATCTTGACAAAGTGGCCTGCACCATCGGTGCCGATGTGGGTCACGCACGGTTCGCCGTTCACCTTGGCGGCGATGGACTGAAGAATCGGGCCCAAGGTCTTCCAGGATTCCGCAGTGCCGCCGGGCATCAGAGACGGGCCGTTGAGCGCGCCTTCCTCACCACCGGACACACCGCAACCCACGAAGTGGAAGCCCTTAGCACGTACTTCCTTCTCACGCTTGATGGTGTCCTTGAAGAAGGAGTTGCCACCGTCGACGATGATGTCGCCCGGTTCGAACACCTCTTCCAGCTGCGCGATGGTCGCGTCGGTCGGAGCACCGGCCTTGACCATGATGATGGCGGTACGCGGACGCTTCAGGGACGCGGCGAATTCCTCGAGCGTTTCGGCCGGCACGAAGTTGCCTTCGGTGCCATGCTCGTTCATGAGCTTCTCGGTACGCGAGTAATGACGGTTGAACAACGCCACCGTGTTGCCATGGTGCGCCAGATTACGCGCCAGATTGGAGCCCATCGTGGCCAGTCCAATCACACCAATGTTTGCTGTAGCTTCGGCCATGTGCCTTGCCTTTCGTTTGATTGTCCCATCGTCATCACGCGCGTCACAAACCAGCGCATCAGCGGAGGGATCATTCCTTCAACGCTTGAAAGTGTATCCCGCTTACCACCCACACGCGAGGGCTGTCTTAGGTTCTACGCACCTTCTGCCCGCGAAGCGTAATTACTTGCCGGCCATTCACATACGCCCGGCCTTGGAAGGGTCGATATGCATGGTCTGGAAGCGATTGGCCATGTAAGCGTCGCTGTAGCGTTCGCTGAACCACATCGCGACCGGTGAATCCTGCGGCTGGCCGGCCATGCGCCCATACCAGCAATCCAAGGCCATCAGCGTGAAGGCAATGTCGATCACCATCAGCACCGTGCATACCGCAGTCAGCGAATACCGCACTTTCCATGGAATGCGATTAATCAGAGCCAGCAGTCGCGGTAACAGCCACTTGATCCACACCACACCAATCAGTCCCCAGAAGAACATGAATTGGCCCGAAGTACGTCCGTCGATGGACAGCCAACGGCCGGTGTAATCCCACGCGGTAATACCAAACGCCGCTTCCATGAACCAGCTGGTGCAATATTCGAACGCGCCGCCGATCACCGCCGAAGCGCAGAAAATCAAGAACGGATTCGCCTTCCACAGACGATTCAGGCACACGGTTACCAATACCGCACCACAGCCGTAAATCGGCGAGAACGGGCCCCACAGCAAACCAGCGCGGTCCTGAAGTTCACCGTTATACAGCGCCATATGGTAGATCGTCTCCACAATCAGGCCACCCACCGAAGCGATGGTAAACAGCCAGAAGATATTGAAAAAGTCCAGCGCAATATAGCCCTTGCCGGACTGGTCGCGGCCTAGCATGCCGGCCGCCACAGCCGATTCATAATCATCGCGATCGTCCATACGCCTGAGCGCGCGCTGCAGACGGCGTTCCTCGCTCAGGGAGGGATCGGCGGTCACCGAAATCACGACGAGAATAATCATCTGAATCAGCGGCAGCAGCAGGTTGAAGCCAAGGCCGGTCAGGGCCAGCGACAGCATGCCGTCGGCCAACGTCAACGGCATCAGCACGTAGGTCCAGCGCGCGGCATACCGGCGATGATTGCGCAGCAGCATCACGCCGAGCACAATCAGGCATGCGGCACTGACTACCAGCACCACCGCATGAATCGCGGACAGGATGAAGGTCAGGCTCATCGCATCGACGTGCACATGACCATCCAGAATCTCGCGCACGGCATAGAGGATGGAAATCACCATAATCGGCAATGTGGCGAGTCCGTCCAGCAGCACGACCGCGCCATAGATGCGCGCCAGAATCGGTAATCGCTTGGCGTTCAGGTTCAAGCCGGCGTCGTCCAGTTCGACGGCCACCAGATCGGCCACGACTGCGGACTCGGCGTCACGGTTCTCCCGCAGCTTGCCGGGGGTAGTGGCCGTGCCATCGTCCTTGAATTCAACCATGGTTTCCTCCCCACATAGCGTCCCCTCACCCTATCACCCGATTGCGGTTTTGCTGAACTTGATGGGCGGTCGGTACATGTCTGTCTACATTGCCGAGCACCGAGCCTATCCATCGCGTTCAGGAAACGTCCAAAAACCATCCAGAAATCTTGTCAATAAGTTCCAGAACGCCTTTCGCTCTGCCCAGCGACACACGATAAGCCGCTGGGCAGCAGCGTTATTCCGCCAAAAACATCATCAATCACCCCATTAATCTCCGGCAGCCGTATTACGCTACTACAAACGTAGCGCTACGATTAACGTATCGCTACGGAAAACGTAGCAACCAAGCAACACCAAGCTCCGGAGGTATCAGTGGGCAATATCTTCAAGGTCCTCAGACGCGACTTCCTGCGCCTGTTCAAGGTGCCGGCCGCATGGGTGATCCTGTTCGGCATGGTGTTCATCCCGCCACTGTATTCGTGGTACAACATCGTCGGCTTCTGGGACCCGTACGGCAATACCAAAGGCATCACCGTCGCCATCGCCAACAATGACGACGGCACCGACAACGCGCTCATCGGCAAGCAGAACCTCGGCGATCAAATCGTCAAGCAGATGAGAAGCAACGACCAGCTCGGCTGGACCTTCGTCACCGAAGCCGAGGCCATGGACCAAGTGGAATCCGGCAAGGCATACGCAGCCATCATCATTCCCAAAGACTTTTCCGACGATCTCGCCGGCGTGGTGACCGGCGGCAAGAGTCGGCCCACTCTGGAGTATTACGTCAACGAAAAAGCCAGCGCCATCGCCCCCAAAGTCACCGACGTCGGCGCGTCCACTGTGGACCGCACGGTCAATTCCACATTCGTCTCCACCGTATCCGAAGTACTTACCGAAGTCATCAATACGGTTGACGGCAAAGCCATCAGTACCGAAGACACCACCAAAGCCAAGGCCCTCACGGCCCTTGCCGAGGCCTCCGACGATGTGCAGCACACACGCAGCACCATCGCCAAGCTCACCACCAAACTCACCGACACCCCAGAGCAGACACGCACCGCACGTCAGGCGTTGGACGACGCGCGCACACTTGGCATCGACACTGCAGAAGGTCTGGCCGGCGTCTCCACCCTGATCGGCACTACCCAGACCAGTCTGAACGGCTTCGTCACCTCCACGTCCGAAGCGCTTGACCAAGGCTCAAGCCTGCTGAGCCAAGCCGCAGCACAGGCCAACCAAAGCGTGGGCACGGTAACCGGAACCATCAGCGCCGCCAATCAGCAGGTAGGCGGACTGATCAATACGGCGGAAGACATCAACCAAGCGAACGCCGACATCATCGACCAACTCAAAGGGCTGCCGAACGCCAATCGAGAACCGCTGCAATCCGCCATTGCCACACTGGAAAGCCGCAATAGCGAGCTTGCCGGCGCACTGGGCAACCTCGATAGCCTGAACACCACTATCGGCAATGCCTCCACAGACACCGCCGGATTGGCGCAGCATCTCAATACCGCCACCCAAACCACGGTGCGCGAGGCCAATACCGCTCGCGGCACCATCACCTCCGGCGCCATTCCTCAGCTCAACACCGGTCTCAACGCCCTCAGCTCGACCGCCAGCACTCTGTCGACCGGCATCACGTCGCAAGGCTCACTCATCGATCAGTCGAAGCATACCCTCGACCAACTCGACAAAGCAGCCTCCACCACGGTGACCGCGCTGCGCGACACCGATAAGGCGCTGGCCGGCGTACAAACCAAGCTCGATACGCTGGTCACCGACATCAAAGCCCTGAGCATCTCCAGTTCACTCAGTTCCCTGATCGGCACCGACGGCAAACTGGATGCCGCCACAATCGCCGACTTCATGCTCTCCCCCACTGTTATCAGCGAACAGGCCGTCTATCCGGTCGCCTCCTATGGTTCCGGCATGGCACCGCTGTTCACCACCCTGTCTTTGTGGGTGGGCGCGTTCGTGCTCGTGGTCATTCCCAAACTCGAAACCGATGATGAGGGCATCGACGATCTCACACCAACCCAAGGCTATCTCGGTCGCTTCCTGCTACTGGCCACGCTGGCTGCCGTCCAAGGCCTGGTCACGGCCATCGGCGATCTTGTCATCGGCATTCAATGCGCGAGCGCCCCAGTGTTTCTGCTCACCTGCGTCATCACCTCACTGGTGTATATGTCGGTGATTTTCGCCCTCTCCACCACGTTCATGCACGTGGGCAAAGGCGTATGCGTGGCGCTGGTCATTCTGCAGGTGCCGGGCGCCTCCGGCCTGTACCCGATTGAAATGATGCCCGCGTTCTTCCGCGCCATCTACCCGCTGCTGCCGTTCACCTATTCGATTGACGCGATGCGTGAAACCATCGGCGGCTTCTACGACGGCCTCTGGTTCGCCTATATCGGCAAATTGCTGGTTTTCGTGGTTCTGGCCTTTGCGCTTGGCCTCGGCGCCCGGCCGAAACTGGCCAATCTCAACCGCCTGTTCGCGCGGGAAATCAAGGAAAGCGACATGATTATCGGCGAGCCGGTGCATCTGCCCGGCAGCGAATACCGTGTCACTCAGGCCATTGCAGCACTGGCCGACCACGACGAATACCGTCATGCCATCGAACGTCGGGCCGCCAAATTCGCCTACCGTTATCCCCGGCTGCTGCTGGGTGCGCTTATTGCCGGATTCGTGGTGCCGGCCGCGCTCATTATCGTGTTTGCGCTGACCACCAGCGAGAAAATCGTAGTCATGGGCACATGGCTGGCATGGGTGCTCATCATCATGGGCTTCCTGATGGTCGTGGAATTCATGCGCGATTCCATCCGCCGCCAAACCGAGCTCGGCAGCCTCTCCGACGAGTCGATCCGCGCCATGCTGTACGGGCATAAGGCCAAGCGTCGCGACACCTCCGCCGAACGCCACGAAGAAGCGGACCCGAGCGCCGCTGTTACCGCAATCATCCCCACTATTCCGCCGACCAAGGAAGGCAGGCACGCACGATGAACACCATGTGGAAACTGTTTACCGGCGACATCAAACGCCTGACCAGCAACGTGGTCTCCATCATCATCGTGATCGGCTTGGTGATGATTCCCGGCCTGTTCACCTGGTTCAACGTGGCCGCATGCTGGGACCCGTTCTCGAATATGAAGAACCTGAAATTCGCGGTGGCGAATGTGGATGAGGGGTATCGTTCCGACCTGATCCCGGTGAAAGTCACGGTCGGCGATCAGGTGGTGAACGCGCTGCGCGCCAACAGTCAGCTCGATTGGACGATCACGTCCAAAGCCGATGCCGTCGAGGGCGCACGATCCGGCAAATACTACGCGGCCATCGTAATTCCGAAGTCGTTCAGCAAAGACATGATGACCTTCTTCTCCGACGACGTGCAGCATGCCGAACTGACCTATTACCGCAACGAGAAGAAGAACGCGCTGGCACCGAATCTGCTCAACGAGGGCACGGATGAGGTTGCGGCGGAAATCAACACCACGTTCGCTAAGACCATCACTTCGGCCGGGCTGGAAATCGCGTCTTCGCTGGCCGATCAGCTGTCCAAGCCCGAGACCAAAGAGCAACTGAATACCTTCAACGCCAACATCGCCAATTTCGCCACACAGCTTGACGATACGGCGGATCTGCTTGGCACATACAGCGCATTGACCGATACGGCCGGCGCCTTGCTCGACACCTCGAACTCACTGATCACTCAGGTTTCCTCTGCCGCCAAACAAGGCGGCAAGGATCTTGCCAGCGCCAAACAGGAAGTCACCGACGTGGCCGGAGCCCTGGGCACCACCGCTGACGCGATGAGCAGCGCACTGGACGCGAGCGCCTCCAGTTTCGGCGCGGTGTCCGATTCCATAGACAAGCTGTATTCCGACGCGAATGATGGTGCCACCACGGTCGCCGACGAATTGGACCGTCAAGCCACGGCCATTGGCAAGCAGACGGAGAAATACACTGAAATTCGCAACACGTTGGCCGGCATACTGGGCAACGACTCATCCATCATCACGGCGATTGACCGTTCAATCGCACGACAAAACAGGCTGCGGCAAGCGCTGAATACGGCGGCGACCGATATTCGCCAAGGCAATCAGGACGCGCAGGATCAGCATGCGCAGGTCAAGAATCTGGCTGATCAAGCGCAGAACAGTATTGCCAATATCAAGTCAGATTTCTCGGCCACGGTGAAACCGCAAATCGACTCCCTGTCGTCCACCGTCGCTGACGCCTCCGGCATACTGAGTTCCGGCGCCACCCAGTTGGACTCCACGCTCGGCGACCTGAAAGGGACTTCCGACGACGCCAGCGATATGCTCAGCGACGCTCGCACTACCTTGGACAAGGTGTCCGGCAAACTGCGTTCCGCCGGCGCCGACTGGCTTCGTTCAACAGCACACTGAGCGACGCACTAAACAGTGGCGATATGGGCATGGTCAAAGAGGTGCTGGGCAATGATCCCGAAACGCTGGCCAGTACGTTGGCCGCACCGGTGCAGCTCAGGCGCAAGGCCGTATTCCCGGTGGCGAATTTCGGTTCGTCGATGGCACCGTTCTACACGCTGCTGCCGCTGTGGGTGGGCGCGCTGCTGATGGTGGTGACGCTGAAAACCACCGTGTCTCGCCGGACGCGCAAAGCATTGGGCGATCCGCGGCCGCATCGGCTCTTCCTTGGGCATTACGGGGTGTTCGCGCTGATTGCGCTGCTGCAATCCACGGTGTCGCTCGGTGGCGATCTGCTGTTCCTGCGCGTGCAGGCCGTGCATCCGCTGCTGTTTATGTTGTCTGGATGGCTGGCCTCGCTGGTGTTCTCGTTCTTCACCTATACGATGGTGGTGAGTTTCGGCAATGTGGGTAAGGCAATCGGCGTGCTTATGCTCATCGTGCAGATTTCGGGTGCGAACGCTGCCTACCCGGTGCAGATGTTGCCCGATTTCATCGCCAAAGTCAGTCCGTTCTTGCCGCTCACCCATGCGGTGACGATGATGCGTGCGGCCATCGCCGGCATCTACGACATGGATTACTGGCGGGCCGCCGGAATGCTGCT
>ENA-OPZZ01000886-OPZZ01000886.1-human-gut-metagenome-genome-assembly--contig:-NODE-886-length-21071-cov-15.584368_pt1 | contig 21071 bp, 17 predicted proteins | sample MGYA00242487_ERZ504511 | MGnify/ENA primary metagenome ERZ504511 (study PRJEB26092, sample SAMD00036241) | human gut metagenome | host: Homo sapiens | study: EMG produced TPA metagenomics assembly of... | reverse complement strand
ACGAAGCAACTAAAACAGCTGTCTGGGAAGTATACAAATTCATACATGTTAATACAGTTGCTCCGTTCGGAACCTTTAGAACCAAGATTAGAAAATGGAAAAAGATTGCACTATAACTTCCAGTTTGATGGAGAAAGCAAAAATCATTCATGCCCTTTGTCATATAGTTTCTGTATATTTTTTGGAAGTTTGTCAGGCAACATGGCATTTATAGCATCTTCGTTACCATCTTTCATTGCTGTTTCGTAATACCAGCACTTGAATTTTAAGAGGGAGAGAGTTTTTTGAAGTTCCTGAATTTCAGTTTCAACAGCTGATTTTCTGGTTTCAAATAATTCTTTCCTTTTTTCATAGCTGGAGCTGCCTTCAGATACCCAGATAAAAAATTGCTTTATATCTTTTATCTCAAGACCGGATTTCTTCAGACATTCAATGATACGAAGTGCTTCTAATTCATTATCGCTGAAATAACGGATATTTCCCTTGCGTTCCAGATTAGGGAAAAAGCCTTCCTTGTCATAATACCTTAATGTAGAAACAGGAAGATTAAACATTGCAGAGACCTGACCGATTGTATACATAAAAAACCTTCTTTCAAATTTATGCTTGACCTAAAGTTAACTTTAGGCTGTAAGATATTTATATCATATACTATTGTTAGTGTAATTACAAGAAATTTTGCATATGGAGGATGTTAAATATGTTAAAAACAGAAAAATTAAAGCTGGTATCTGAATGGGATAAAACTTTTCCACAGAGTGAAAAAGTAGACCATAAGAAAGTGACATTTGTAAATCGTTATGGAATCACACTTGCTGCAGATTTGTATAAGCCGAAAAATGCATTTGGGAAATATCCAGCGATTGCTGTAAGTGGACCATTTGGTGCAGTCAAAGAACAGTGTTCCGGACTGTATGCACAGACGATGGCTGAAAAAGGATACCTTACTATTGCATTTGATCCTTCTTTTACGGGGGAAAGTGGAGGCAATCCAAGATACATGGCTTCTCCGGATATTAATACAGAAGATTTCATGGCTGCTGTTGATTTCCTTTCTGTTCGGGAAGAGGTAGATCAAGATAGAATAGGAATCATTGGAATCTGTGGCTGGGGTGGGATGGCTCTTAACGCAGCTGCACTCGATACAAGAATAAAAGCAACGGTTGCATCTACCATGTATGATATGACAAGGGTAAATGCGAATGGGTACTTTGATTCTGAGGACAGTGAAGAAGCACGTTATGCGAAGAAGCAGTCGCTGAATACCCTCAGAACACAAGAATACTGTAAAGGCGAATATTCCAGAGCTGGTGGTTGTGTTTCTCTTCCGGTTCCAGAGGATGCCCCTTTCTTTGTAAAAGATTACAGTGAGTATTATAAAGGCAGATGTTATCATAAAAGAAGCCTGAATTCCAATGATGGCTGGAACAGTATTGGATGTATGTCATTTATGAATCAGCCAATATTAAAGTACAGTAATGAAATCAGAAGTGCAGTCCTCATTGTTCACGGAGAAAAAGCACACAGCTATTATTTTGGAAAAGATGCTTATGAAAATATGATTAAGGACAGCAAGTACACATCCAATAAAGAGCTGCTAACAATTCCAGGGGCTGTTCATACAGATCTTTACGATAATCTGGATGTAATCCCATTTGATAAAATCCAGAAATTTTTTGAAGAAAACGGAGTTGGTTAATTATGGTAAAAAAGTATTGATCATATCGACAAGTCTTCGAGGAGGGAGCAATTCTGATATACTTGCAAATGAGTGTGCAAAGGGAGCAAAAGAAGCGGGGCATGATGTGGAACTTCTTTCTTTGAAAGGGCTTCCTTAAAAGGCATAGTCGGTGGCGGTGGAATTGATGCAACAAATACAGCTGAGGATCATGTGGATATAATGAAGAAGGCATATGAACTTGGAAAAAATTTATAAGTTGATAAAATAATTTTAATTATTAAAACTAATAGTAATGTTAGAGTCCGCTTGAAACAGGGCATAAGAGCGAACATAGGATGCCCCCGAAAAAACCTTGAAAACAGCCACTTTTGGCAGAAAGGAATGTGATTTTAAGGCAAGACCAAGTTTAGCAGAAAAGGATATTTTGAATCCTTCTGAGGCAATCGACTATTTCGTTCTGAGCCGAAGAAAATTCTATGATTTATTGAAAAATACGGTTGGAGTGGATTTCTTGGCATACTACGGAGAACGCAAGCTGATTCTTCGTGTTACATTTGAGAAATATCTGCTGCACCATCCAGAGCTGAAGAGGCGAGGTTAATGGCAAAGGCAGAAGAGGACAGACAAGACGGGATTCTAAAAGAAGAGTCCTCAGACCGGGAGAGAACGTAAGGGCAGATGGAAAATAAAAGCCATGCTTGTCACTCAGGAAATTGGAGAAGCAGGTCAATACGGATTTGGATTTGCTGGTAAATATCGTGGACGGGCAGATGACAGTGTGCGAATTGGTAGACCGCTATCTGAAAACCAAAACAGGAAGCACCAAGCAGGGATATGTTACAGTGCAGAGATTACTTGCAAAGGAATCTTTCGGGAAAAAGACAATCCGAAGTGTGAAAACATCGGATGCCAAGTTATTTCTCATCAAGCTGCAACAGGAAGATGGAAAAAGCTACAGTTCCATTCATACCATCCGGGGAGTGCTACGACCAGCTTTTCAGATGGCTGTGGATGATGACATTCTGGTAAAGAATCCATTCGGATTTCAGCTTGCCGGAGTATTGGTAAATGACGCAGTCACAAGAGAGGCAATTTCCAAAGACCAGATGAGAAAGTTCCTAAAGTTTGTGCATGACGATGTGGTGTACTGTAAATACTATGAAGTTGTGTACATACTCTTTCATACAGGAATGCGAATATCGGAGTTCTGCGGATTGACACTAAAGGATGTTGATTTGGAGAACAGAACTGTGAATATCGACCATCAGTTGCAGAGAACATCGGATATGCGATACATCATAGAAACACAAAGACGGATGCCGGAACAAGAGTATTGCCAATCACAGAGGATGTGGCACAGATGTTTCAGGCAATTATTGAGGACAGAAATGCACCGAAAGTGGAGAAGTCCATAGATGGATATAGCGGATTCCTGTTTTACGATGATAATGGAATGCCACTTGTGGCAATGCACTGGTAGGTGCGCCTAGCGGCGCACGTTTCTAACGGGTTAAAGTCCCAAATCCGCCCGGTAGTGGGAAGGATATAGCCGAAAGCAAGGGTGTCGAGGGCGACCTCGAATCTGAAGGAAGCTAGATGTGAGAAACATACTAACTCACGGGCAAATCTCTGGTCTGACGAACAGAAATCTCATATAAGGTCATGCATGAGGATAAGGCTGCCTACCAAGTCGAAGTCCAATAACTACACGGAATCATGCATGATAAATGAGGCAGATGGATGGAGAGGAAGAAATGTGTGGTACCTAGGGAGGTATGTGCGGTACGCCTTGAAAGAGGACGGCGGTTAGTCACCGCCTCCTACTCGATCACCGATTCAATCAAATGGTTGGGCAGATACAATGACATCTACCGGGTGCAGATACCAAACATTACGCCTCATGTGTGTCGACACACCTATTGCTCGAATATGGCAAAATCGGGAATGAATCCAAAGACGCTGCAGTACCTCATGGGGCATTCGGATATATCGGTTACAATGAATGTGTACACACATATCGGATTCGATGATGCTGAGGAAGAATTGAAACGGATGGAAGAGTTTAGAAAGGCACAGGCAGAGGTTGGGCAGAAGAAAGAGAAACCGATGTCGCAGAAGATGTTTAAGGTAATTTAAAATGGAAGATAGGCAACGCTCTGGCTTAGGCTGGGGCGTTTTTTACAATGTTGCCGAAATTGAATTTGTGGCGGATTATCAAAAGAAGTAGTATAATATAAATGCTATCTTTTAAAGAGGAAGTGCTAAAGATGAAATTACAATCTGTAGAAGAATTTTTTTATAAGAGAGAAACTGTTGAAAAATATAATGATGATAAAATCATAAAACTGAATTGGGAATGTCCGGATGTATTATTCTCCTTTAGAGGAGTATATGCTATTGGGGTTTTTATTTATTATCGACAATTATTTGTAGATAATGTGAAGACGGATATTATGGTGAAAGATGAAAAGGGGGCTACGAGACAGCGCCTTTATTCCGATAAGTTTTTAAGTGAGAATTATCCACAATTTAGTGACGTAAACGATTTACCGGAAATAAAAGGATTTTTAGAACACTACTATGATATAGGGAACATAATTCCAACATGGCCAGGGGCGAATGTAAATAGAGGAATGGCACATTGCTATGATATACCCAATGTGTATTATAAACGGCATGCTAAATTTACGAAATTAGTTTATGGTAGTATTTATAGAAATGTATTCATAGAGAAAATTTTAGAAAACGATAAATATGATACTGTTGAAAAGTTATTAAAATTGCAACCAGAACAGTATGTTAAGTTTCTAGAATATATTGTGGATGTAATTATTAATCGAAATAAACAGTTGCAAGATATTTTACAGGAGGGAAATGGGCATGAATAGTTTTGAATTGATTCCTACAGAAGAAAATTTGATACATACATTGGACAAAGATTTATTGAAACGAAACAAAGATTTAGTGCGTTTTTATGATTTGATATTAGCACAAGAAGGAGATTCTTCTATTGCTATTGATGGCAGATGGGGGAGTGGAAAGACTTTTTTTGTGAAACAATCTATGTTGCTAATAAATGCAAAAAATCCGATGAGCGATATGGATGATGAAAAGAAAGCAAGTATTGTATACGCACTTCCATTTCCGAAAAAGGCAGAAGACATGCCAGAGAATTATGATGTGGCAGTTTATTATGACGCATGGGAAAATGATAATGATACAGACCCGGTATTTTCTTTGGTGTACGAAATAATAAAGCAGTTAGGAATAAATTATGCTTTTGATGATAATAGCAATGCATTCAAGTTGGCGGGTTCTGTGTTAGAGGCACTTACTGGTAGAAATATAAACGGTATTATTGAAAAATTAAAAAGCGATAATCCGCTTACAAAGATTAAAGAAGAAAAAGATTTACACGAGAATATTAAAAATTTCTTTACGGAGTTGTTAGTTGAAAGAGGAAATCGGTTAGTGATTTTCATAGATGAATTGGATAGATGTAAGCCAAGCTATGCTGTTCAATTATTAGAAAGAATAAAACATTATTTATATGATGACAGAATTACGTTTGTTTTTTCTGTTAATTTAGGTGAGCTACAACATACAATAAAGCATTATTATGGTAATACATTTGATGCGTGCAGATATTTAGACAGATTTTTTGATATGAGAATATCTTTGCCACCAGCAGATAAAACTGCATTTTATAGGGAAATGGGGTTGGAATCTAGTTATGTCTTAGAAAAAATATGTCGAAAAGTAATAGATACATATAATATGGAGTTGCGTGAAGCCACTCGTTTTTATCGACAAGTGAAAACAGCAACATATGAGCCTACACACGAGAGAAGAAAATTTGATTTTTCTTTTTCAGATGGAAAAGGAAGACAACTTTTATTGATGTATGTGGTTCCAATTCTTGTAGGACTAAAAATTGTTGATATATCGTTATATAACCAATTTGTATGCGGAAAAAGTTCGAAACCACTTATGGATATTTATAAAGATTCTGATAAGGGAGAATGGTTGGCTACACGATTGCTGAATAGAAATGAAGCCTTTGAAGTGGAAGAAGGTAAGAGTGTAGTTACTGTTGAACAAAAAATCCAACAGTTATACGATGCAATTTTTGTTACAGAATATACGGGAAAAGTGTATCATACCATACTTGGAGAGTACGAGTTTGATGATAATTCTAAGAACTTTGTGAAGAGTGTTGAGAGTATGCTTTCAGTATATGCAGATTATAATATATAATCCTTAGTAGTAAGCCAACTCCATTTTACTACCAACTTTACTACTAACAGCCCGCAATAACTTGCTCCATCTTGCTCTATTTTGCCAGGAGTTCAGCAAAAATACACATTTTACAAATCCCTAGAAACCCTTGCAAAACAGGGCATTCCGGGACAAATCAAGGAGAAACAAAACTATGATTAAAGTACTATTCATCTGCCACGGCAATATCTGATGTAAGCTGTGAAAGCCTTGATTTTATGGGATTTTCTAGATAGAAAGAAATAATTTACACCTTATTTATACCTTTGGAAGACTGAATCGGTAATCAAGATGTAGGAAACTGCAAAAGATATGTCTTGAAAAATAGAAAATGATAAATGCAGGCATAATCTCAAAGAACAATGGGAAGTTGCTGATTTTTTACAAAAGAAATCTTGACAGCAACATCGGAAACTGTATAATAATATTAACAGAACCCACCACGCCTCTGATTTTTCATGCGCAACCCGGTGGGATTTTTTATTTATGGGGTGTTTTATGTATCAGTATCCAAAACAAATATTAACAATAGAACAACAAGTGCAATCTTATGCAGATGCAGGAATGGAGATTACATCTCGTGAAGAAATTACATAGATACTCTTGAAAAAGTTTACGGTATCAATTATGTATTCCATCCGCATGGAGGAGTTCCTGCGTGCTGTGAGATAGCTCCTATTATGGAACATGGAAATAAATATATTATTGATTTATATCGTAGAAAAGCAAAAGAGGCGCAAGAGGAATTTGGTGAATGGTATAAAAGTATATGAAATGCAACTGCTGATTTTTGTGAGTCATTATATAAAGACTCGGATGCCATAATAGGCGAGAATGATGATTTCTTTTCAGCTTTATGGAATGTTAATCAGGTTATATGCTTAGGCTTGTCTTTTGGGGATGTTGGATGTTCCATATCTTGATAGAATTCAGTATGAAGTACGTCCGGAAACAAAATGGATGATTTACTATCATAGTGAAGATGATTTAAAACGTTTGAAAGGTGTTTTTGGAATTACAGGTATTTCAAGGAAGTTTGAAGTATACTTCTTAAAAAGTGATAACTTTTGGGATAGATGAAAGTAGGTGATTTTTTGAATTTAATGGACAAAATAGAATCGCTGATTGCGATGCATCAGGAAGGTCCTTACTGGGACTTCAAGAGAGAGTGGTACGGTGATAATAAAGATGGAGATATGCTTATTGATATAATTTGTATGGCAAATAATCTTGTAGATAAAGATGCATATATCGTTATAGGGGTCGATGAGGAAAATGATTATTCTATCTAGGATATTACGCAGGATACAAATCGTAGGAATACACAGATGCTCACAGATTTTATTAGAGGTAAGAAATTTGCAGGCGATTTTCGTCCAGTTATAACCGTAGAACAGGTGCAATTGAATGAAGGAGTGGTAGATGTTATTGTTGTTCATAATAGCACAAATACGCCTTATTTCTTAAAAGAGAAGTATAAGGGAATATTTGCTAATAATATTTACGTAAGACTTCAGGACAGTAATACACCGTCTGATAAATCAGCAGATTTTTATCACATTGAGTATCTTTGGAAAAAGAGATTTGGAATGTTGCTTCCACCAATTGAAAAAGTGAAGTTATACCTTAAACATCCTGAACACTGGGAAGATAGTCCATCAAGCGAAGATAAGAAATATTATAAGTATGCTCCAGAATTTACGATTGATCATACATATGAACCTGATGATGGCAGGGATGGTTATGAGTATTACCTGTTTGCACAAACTGATTCAAGACCTCATTGGAGTGAAATAAGAATTTGCTATCACCAGACTGTTCTTGCAGAACTCGGCGGAGTGATTCTTGATGGTGGTAGGTATTTTACTGCAACGCCGGATAGGGATGGAATATCACTTACAAAGTATCATCATTGGGATGTGCCGTATTGTTATATGATAAAAGGGAAGTTAAATTACTTGGTTCATGAATTCTATTATATAGATGATGGCGATGAGGCGCGGCATGCTCATAATGAATATGAAGACTGTATTTTGATTTTTGATAATGAGATTGAACATCAGAAATTCAGAATTTATGTCAGAAATAACTGGAATAGAAAAGAAGAATTTGCAAATGACATTTGGATTCCTTATATGGAGGAGTTGCCAGGTTATAATATGGATATATTTCGTGAAGAGTATAAAACTATGCAGATTCTTAGAAAAATGTTGAAAGAGTTTAGGAGGAATAAAACGGAAAACAAGAGTTAAGGAACTATGAATATTTGAATCTCAATCCTTTGCACATTCCTACTTCCCGAATCGTTAAATGTTTCAAAAAGGGAAAAACTTATGTCTTTTTGATGAAAAATAATAACATTTGCAGAAAGAAACTGCATTGAATGAAATGATATATGGATATATTAAAGAAAACAGTTTCCCATTTCAACATGGGCTGACGTGAAATTTTAAATTTCAGTGCATGGGTAAATTCCACCGTGCCTTGGGCATGCGGACGGTGGAATTTAAATAAAAAATTAGGCATTTCAATATGGAGTCTGGTTTCCTTTGTAATAGTCTCATTTCATGGTACAATAGGAATATATTTCTAATAACATATGAGGTGTAATTCTATGAGATTTAATTCAGTAACAATAAAAAACTTTAGGAATTTTGAAGATATATCAGTAGATTTGACCAACAAGAATGTTCTTTTTGGTATGAATGACGTTGGAAAAACCAATTTTTTGTATGTACTAAGATATGTTTTTGATAAAGATATTAGAAAGCAGAATTTCAGCGATACAGATTATTATAAAAAGAAAGTTGAGATACCGATAGAAATTGTTATTGCCATTGACATTAGTGATACAGAGAACGCAGATAGTCAAAAGCTGCGTGCAAAATTAAAAGGTGCTATCCTTTCCAATCAGGATATAGTATATATCAAGGTAAAAGCTGATTATGATGAAAAAGAAATGATGGGGATTCCGGTTTTATACTGGGGTGGGAATCTTGAAGAATTAGAGGAAATGAAAGTTCACGGTACATTCTATGAGATTGATTATGTTTTTAATGCGATTTACATTGATGCATATGTTGATTTATATACGTTATTCAAAAAGAATGCCAACAAGTTGCTTGTTAATGATAAAGATCAGGACAAAGATATTTTAGACAGTATTCGCAAGACTTGTGATGAATTAAATGCTAAAATATCAGGCTTATCAGGTATAAGAGCATTTGAGGAGAAGATTGCACCAGAATACAAAAAGTTTAGACATGATGATATATCTGTATCTGTAAAATCAGAAATAGCTATAAAAGGATTATATTCAAATATTGTTCCTTACATAAAACAGGATACGGATGATTCCTTATATCCAACTTCTGGTGAGGGACGTAAAAAACTGTTGGTGTACGCTATTTTTGATTTACTTTCTCAGGAGGAAGAAGAAAAGAAAATAAACATCTTTTTAATTGAGGAACCAGAAAATCATCTGCATCGTTCTATGCAGATAGCATTATCTCACATTTTATTTCTTGATGATAAATATCAATATTTGTTTATGACAACCCATTCGCCATATGTGTTGACTGAGATGGATCGGGTAAATCTGGTTCGTATATACAATGAAGATAAAATTGTGAGCAGAAGTGTTCTTTATACAGTACCTACTAAATTTAAAAGCCAGCGAAAGATGTTAAATAGAGGATTGGTAGAAGCTATTTTTGCAGATAAGGTATTGCTTGTTGAGGGACCTTCTGAAAATGTTTTATTTGGGAAAGTACTGTCAGAAATAAATCCATTTTATGAAGCCGATGGTATTTATATACTTCCAGTAGGTGGATTTGGATTTGGGCCATATTATGAAACATTGGATGCGTTACAAATTGATAATATCATTAAAACAGATAACGATTTAAGAAAGATAAAGGGTAAAGAAGAATATAGCGTATTAGGTTTTTCAAGATTAAATAATTATATCGGAGAGAAAATCCTGCCTGATATGCCTATTAGTGAAAGTGGTGTTGAAGCAAAACGAAAATTATATGATGATAATCGAGAAAAACTTGATGAAATCAGAGAGGAATACTCACTGTATTTATCGAGATGTAGTTTGGAGGAGGATTTGGATGAGGTTATTCACGATCAAATGATTACGTATCTTCCGAATGCAGATGGAAATCCAATTGGATATTTGCAAGATGCCAAGAATAATCATATGGTTGAACTTGTTGAAAAACTTACTGCTGAGGATTGCAAATGTATTTATGAGCACTATAATTTTGCTTGCTTAAAGGAGGTAATGCAGTAATGTTATCTCCAATACAAAAAGAAATTGTCGAAAAATCAGGTAATCTTATTGTAAGAGCGAGTGCAGGTACTGGCAAGACGCATACCATGGTTTCTAAAATTGTGTATGATATTGAACATCAGCATACGCATAAAGTGGTTGCAGCAATTACCTTCACAATTAAAGCCGCCAATGAAATTAAAGAACGTTTGATAATAGATACAACCAGCCATTTCATTGGAACGAATAATAGTTTTGCTATTGAGGAAATTATTAAACCTTTTATGAAAGATGTATTTGGTATGGAATATAAGATGGATATGAGTACAGATTATTCTGCAAAAATCAATACATTTGTAGAAGGAGTAGCCAAAATAAAAGATGAACAGATTTTATGCTCATATGAAAATAGCAAGGAAAATTTTATATTTCAGCTTGTCTTAGATATTTTGAAGAAATCTAAAGCGTGTCAATTGTATTTACAAGCAAAATATTTCAAGATTTATGTGGACGAATATCAGGATTGCGACAAAGACATGCATGCTCTTTTTATGTATATCTGTGAGGTATTACGTATAGATACATTTGTTGTGGGAGATGAAAAACAATCTATTTATATATGGCGAGGAGCATATCCAAAAGCATTCATGAGTATTTGGGATAGACCTGATTTCTCAAAAAAGTTCATGAGAGATAATTTTCGTTCTTGTCAGCAAATACAAAACTATTCAAATTTGTTGTGTAATGAAACCCGAGATTTGTATAAGTCAGTAGATGATTTGTCTTCTGTAATAATGGTATGTGCTACATCAGATAATTGGGTATCTTCAATTGTCCCATATTTGGATACTGAAAAGAAATGTGCGTTATTAAGATACAGCAATGTAAATGCTGAGACGGGGGCAAATGAGCTGACAGATAAAAATATCGAATTTACATACGTTCCACAAACACCGATTGCCGATATAACCACAGAAACAGCGTGGTTGTATAGTGCTGTTGCAAAATATTTTATTTTACCGAAATATTCAGTATTTGATTTTAGAGACGAAATACCGAACGAAGTAGTTGGGAATCGGAGAGTATTGAATTACATTAAAAATGCTTTAGGTATGTTAGACGAATGTGTAAAACAAGAAGATGTGCCAGGTTTTGAAAAACAAATCATGTCAATGGCTAATTACTTAGGCTATGAGACGAAGGATGAGCATTGCGAGAGGTTATATAAAACAATTTGTGATAAACGTTACCATTCTGCATTTAAGATTGATGATTTGAAACGTATTGCTATAACATTTCATTCTTCAAAGGGCTTGGAATTTGAGCAAGTAATTATGTTTGTGTCAGATTATAGGTTGTCAAGTGAGCAGGATATATATAACCATTATGTTGCAGTCACACGAGCAAAATCTAAATTGATTATGGTATATATCAATGATGATTGGAATGCAAAGCAGTTCGCAAAAAATATAAATAAGATTTTAGCGGAATCTAATTTAAGAATGAGTGATGTAACAACTGTTGTGAATTGCCTAAGGTGTAACTAAAGGTATTCTTATTATGCAACAAACAGTGAAAGGCTAAATAATCGTATAATTTGAGCAAAAAAGTCTCATGATTATGGGCAAAAATGAAAGCGCAGATTATTAGACGATATAATGTGTAGTGGTGCTAGATTTAAAAATTAACAAGGTGCATATCTATTAAATTAATCAGACTAGAGGGCGGGTGTATATATAGACTAACTGAAGAGGAAATGTGGATGCAAAAGGATTTTACATAAAGGTTAGTTCTCTTAGCCACTTTACAACGCCCCCTCTAGAAATGTTAATATCTGGAATGACTTAATATTTCTAGAGGGGGTCGTTCTTCTTATGTATTTAGCAAAAGTAATAGAAAAAATGATGAGAAAAAGATTGATAATATTCGCGATAGAGATTATAATTAAAAATATTTGATATATGAGGAGAGCTTATACTTATGGATTATTTGTCTATACAAGATGTTTCAAATAAATGGAATATTAGTAAACGAAGAGTGCAAATCTTGTGCCATGAAGGAAGGATTAATGGTGCAAAAATGATAGGAAATATGTGGGTGGTTCCTGAAAATGCTGTAAGACTAGCGGATGCACGAAAAAAGAACCCGGTAATGGAGAAAAAAAAGTCATACTCACTTGTGAGAACTGATTTAAAAAAAGTGTTAAAATGCATGTATAAAAAGGCGGAGCAATATGAATTTATAGAATCTGATAAAAAGATATATGTTTTGTCAATTCTTGCAGGTGTTCTATGCTCAACTTATATCGGAACAAATGAAAGTGAATTAGAGATTATCAATCAGATTTTTTTTGATATTTCGGGAAAGATTAATCCATATGAGATTGACAAAGAAATTCTAGATATGGCAGTTGGATTTATCAAATTATATAAAAATAACAAGGAAGTGGAGAGTGTTGTTTCGTGGGCTTATCAATATTCAAATAAAATTATTGATAATAGTGATTATAGTAATACACAGTTTTTTACAGAAAAATATATGATAGATTTTGTTGTTCACCATATAGAAGAATTGTCTTTAGCAAAAAAAATACTTGATCCATGTTTGGGGGGAGGCAATTTTCTTGTTGAATGTTTGGAATTTTTGTGTGCTGGATGTACAGAGGTTGATGTTGAGAATATCGTCATATCTCAAGCAAAAAAGCTATATGGGTATGATATTGATGATATTATTGCCAAAATTGCAGTGGTGAATATTAGAATAAAAGCACTTTCTATAATTAGAGAGAAAGGTGGTAAAGCATCTTTTAATGTATGGAAAAAGATAATTCCTAATATTTTTTGCGCAATGGAAAAAGATGTTACTGTTGGTTCTTTGGCAAAAGATAATAGGATAGTGTGTAATATTTTGAGTGGAGATATTGTAGAACATAATAAAGCATTAGGTAACGCTAATGTAATAGTAACAAATCCTCCATTTGCGTCAATAAAAGGTATGTCTAAGGAACAAAAGAATTTTTTGAAGATGAATTATCCCTTAGCAAATTGTGATACTTGTGTTGCGTTTATGGAAGCCATAGGTAATCTTTTATGTGCGGATGGTGTTTGTGGAATTGTATCACAAAATGCATGGATGTATTTAAAATCATTTTCAGAAGCTAGAGAAAAATATGTGAGTGAATATTATTTCCGATATATTGTGAATTTGGGTTCAGGCGCATTTATAGATTTGAGTGGAGAAAAATCAAATATCTCTTTGATTGTATTTGAAAAGAAAAACCAAAAAAGAGTTCCATGTGTTAAAGTTATAAATCTTTCTATGGATTCATTGTCGGATAAGATAAAAAAATTAATAACAAAAGAAGGTTTATTTGAAATTAACCAAGACAAATTAAATAGGGTGAATGGCTTTGTCCTTTCTAATAACAATGCATTAGATATGAATTATGAGGATAAGGAACAATATAGTTCTTCAGCAGTTCCAATGCAAGGAACATCGACTGGAAATGCTAAAGAATTAGTAGGGTATTTTTGGGAACATTTTGGTGAAAAAGAATGGATTCCAGTAAGTAAAGGGGGGGGATATTGTCGCTGGGAAGGATTAAATAACAGCGTTGTAAAGTGGGGAGAAAATGGAGAATATATCAAGAAACAGAAAGGGTCTGCATTAAGAAATATAAAATATTTTGGTAAAACGCAGTTAGTGTTTAGTGATACAGGAACTGCAGGATTAAATGTAAGATTATTGCTAAACAATCAAATTTTTATTGCTTCAGGACCAGGAATAAGAATACTACAAGGTAATGAATATGCACATATGGCATTTCTTAATTCAAGGTTAGCTGCCAATTATGTAAGGACTATATCGCCTAAATTAACAATTGCAGCAGGGTATATAGGACGTATTCCGGTAGAGCCGACTCTTTTGTGCTCGACAGTATTAGAAAGAAAGGCAAGGTTGTGTGTGAATTTAAAATGTAAACACTTACAATCTAGACCAAATAACCTTGAATATATTGATATTACACAGGTGGGAAATGAAATTGATTTGAATCAACAAGCATGGGAGTTATTTAAAAGTGATATACTGAATGAATTACTTAAATTGGAAGTAGAAAGCCAATGTGATGAAATAATTTTGTCTAAATTTTCTTTGAATGAAGTTGAAAGAAATGCTTTGTCTAAAGCAGTTGGAGAGTGTGCTTTTAGAATAAAGACAGTTCAGGAGGTTGATATTACTAAATTTGATAAATATCTTGCAAAACTTCTTGATGATGCCTGTATGTTAAAGCGATCACGAACATCAAAAGCTTCTTTGGGGTGTGATGGTATGTTAGAATATGTGGCTAAAGATTTGAAAATAAATCCAACAAGTTTGGTAGAACAAATATGTCAATCTTTTTTTATGATGCAACATACATTGGAAAAATATAAGGATTTAATTATTCATAACTACTTATTGCATGAAATGGGATATTCAGTGACGACAGGTGTTGTTAAAGAGAAGATAAACAGCGATGAACTGATTGAATCATTTGAAAGTGTTTATGGAAAACAATTAGATATTGATCAGTGGTTAGAAAGTAAGTTCAATTTGATTCATTGTGGTGTCTTTAAGGATAAACCGTTTATTATTTACGAGGATGGTGAATTAAAAAAGCATGGTAAATCAGTTTAGACAAGTGGTGTCTGCATATATTAATCAGAACAGTAAAGAAAAGAACTGGGAAGAAATACGAGAGTTGTTTTCGGTATATTCATATGTGGCATTTCTTTTAGTGGCGGTAAAGAATACAACTGGAAAAGTTGATAGGGTAAAAGAACGAGCGATAAGTTTAGGATTGGAATCAAAAGATAATTTGAATTTACTTTTTAGTTATCCTGCAACCGAAAATATCGCAGAAGAAATTGCAAGGATTATAGATGATGAAACTCAAATTGATATTAATGCGGTATATCAAGCATATTTATCAGTTGATTATCGTATGTGTAATAATTTTGTTGAATTTTCAGGAGGAAAGAATAGCAGAGATACGTTGGGCTCTTATTATACACAGGAAGAATTTGCTTATGAAATTACTAAAAAAGCTATAGATGAATACTTGGTGAATTGTATAACTAATCCGGATATTATTAGTGTAGCAGATTTCTCTTGTGGCGGAGGAGCATTTTTGATTGCAGCATACAAAGTATGTAAAGATTATGGTATTAAAGTGAAACTGGTTGGAGTGGATGTTGATCCGATTGCAACTATGATTACAAGATCTAGGTTAATAGAAGAACATGTAGGAAATGATGCGCAACATATTATTTTAGGAAATCCATTGCTAACTGTGAGCAATTCTAAGAAATCTACAAAAGCATTTTCTATGGCCTTAAGTGGAAGGTATTATAACTCTGATTTAGCTATTGATATTAGTGAGTCGTATGACGTTGTAATTGGTAATCCACCTTGGGAAAAAATTCGTTTTGAGGAAAAAAAATTCCTTTCTCACTACATGGATACACATTTGATAGCTTCTAAGAAAAATCGGGAGAATGCTGTAAATAATGCTCTTGAGACAAATCAAAAATTTTATCGTTCAATTCTAGAAGACTATAAGACTGCAAAGGAAGATATAAAAAAGCAGGAGGTATTTATTGATACAAGAGTGGGTGAACTTAATACATACGCTTTGTTTACAGAATATGCATTAAAACATATATCAAAAAAAGGTATTGTAGGAATGATTGTAAAAAGCTCATTATTGAAAATGCCGGTCTATAGTAAATTTATGAAACATAGTATGGCTTCTAAAAAGATCTATGAAATCTATATGTTTGTGAATCGGAAAAAGATTTTTAATATTGATTCGAGAGAGGAATTTTCTGTTATATATTATAGCAATGATAATAAAAATGATTTGCAAATAGCAGTAGATATAGATGATTATAGAGAATTCTATGTTAAAGATAAAATAACAATATCAAATGAAATGCTTGGAGTGTTAAATCCTGAAACGGGTATGTTGCCGAATATAACAAGTAATGAAGAATTAGATTTTTTATGTAGTGTTTATAATAATAATCCTACCTTTGAAAATGAATATACTGGTTGTCGTTTCGGAAGGTTAGTACATCTTACTAATCACTCACAGCATATATTACGTGAGAAAAAAACAGGCTATTTACCTATTTATGAAGGAAAGTTCATTGAACTTTATACGGGAAACTATGCTACATTCAAGGGTATGAGTGAAAACGAAAAATATAAGAATAAGGCTACAGCAATACCGATCAACGATGTTACAGGCACGGAATATCCTGAAGCGAGATTTTTTATTAAAAGTGAAATTTGGGATAAGCTTTCAAAAAAATTTCATGAAGGCTATATTATTGCATGGAGAAGTTTGACTGCTGCAACAAATCGAAGAACCATGCTGGCAACATTGATACCTTTAATACCTACATGCCAGTCAATACAAATACTTCAGTTAGATAATATTGATGATATGCTACAAATACTTGTCTTGTTTAATTCAATAATATTTGATTATATAGTCAGATTGAAGATGGCAGGATTAGATTTAACTCAAACTATAATTAAACAAATACCTGTACCAAAGAAAGAGATATATGAATCAGTAATTGTATTTCAGGACAAAGAGGATACAATTCGAAATCACGTATATGCGAGAATTAAGTACTTATATGCGAAAGATAAAAGAGTGAGTGCTTTATTTAAGAATAACGATATTTGTGACAGCGCAAATAAAAGCCGCAAACAGATTATTTCAGAGCTGGATTGTTTAGTAGGGGTTATGTATGGTTTATCTACAAAGCAAATAAAAGAGATAGCAAATACTTTTGAAAAATATTATACGAAAAAAGAAGTGGAACAGTGGTTTTAATCACTGTTCCATAAAATGTTATAACATTCCATATGCTTTGGATGCAGCTCCACTTCCGTTTCTTCCCCATACGCGACTGAGAGATTTAATATTATCTAACTTACTGTTGTCTAGGAGCGAGAGAACATAGTAGTCAGAAGTGATTTTTTCAAAAACAAGAATTTTGAAGACAAAATCTCCGCGGTTGCCGAATTTTGATAATTCATCAGTACCATCTGCTGGTTTACCTTTTAGCTGAATTCTCCAACTTCCATTATTAGGAGCAAATTTGATAGTGGAAGGAAAATAGTCTTTTCCTAAATAATTGATAGTAATATTTTTTTCTCTATTAATATCTTCTGGATCGACTTCAAAAAATTTAACGCCGCCATACATACGATGTGGATCTGTATATTCATATGGAGTTCCTACAACGGAACCTTCTACGATTTGTCCTAGTTTTGATAAATCAAGAATATTTCTTGATCCGCCTGTGGATTTACGCATCTCAAACCAAAATTGTTCATTTGTAAATGCTGGTGTAGTAGTTGGAACATCAATAATATAATCAACATCTGAATTTGTTTTATCCTTGGAGAACAGTTTTCTTGTTTTTTCTCTTGTTATGATAGTAGGAATGGATACTTTTTCAGAACCAAATAGATGATTATTTTTTTGATTTGCCTTTTCTACTGCTCTTTTTTTGATTGTTTTTATTTTTTGCGAAACTTCTGTATTTATGTAATTAGAATTTAACAAAGTATCAATGTCATCTATTGATTCGATTTTAGTAGAACAAATATATGAAGCATCTGAATATTTATCAATTATTGAATAAATATTATTCAGCTCACTTTTTTGTGAGGGTAATAAGTATTCCTGGATTGAAGTACTTTCAAAATTTGTCCATAATCCTCCACCAGTCAGATTGTTTGAGCCAATGGCGCACCATGCGCAAGAGGCATTTTCCAATAGATAGATTTTACTGTGATATGTGGTTGTCATATTCTCAGAGTGAATAACATACAATTCATCACAGAGAGAAAAAAGATTCAAAAGTGCTTCATAAGAAGTACCATCTAAATCTATACCGATAAATGCCCTGATGTGTCCAGTAGACTCCTTGAACTTTTCCAATGAGGCTTTTAATCTGAGTACACCACTGTTCTTGGCAAAGGCCGAGAAAATAGTAAGGTTAGAATACTCATAGTTTTCTATTTTATCTATAAGTATATTGCCTAATTGTCCTTGAAATGGTTGATTTAATATCGACATAATAACACCTCCCAAATATAGTATATATTAGAATGGGTAGAAATGACAAATAAAATTTTTTTAACTAGTTATTAGTTCATGTTAAGAGGACAAAGAAATATGGTAAATCTACACCTTTCTGTAAAATCAATTCTACGTTAAAAACATACAGTCTAGACAGCTACTTTTTAAGCTATCATTTGAAAGACATACAATAATAGGCTCGAATGGTGAAAGTGCCCATTTGGGCCTATTATTGTATAAATTAATACGTTACAACCAGAGGTAAACGCTCAATAGGTTTACTTTTGAACTGTTGATTCTTTCCAATTTTTTGCGTATTTAATAAAGCTACCAGTTTTTCGCCTTTTTATGCGGTTTCTTTTACTGGAAATAGGTGGCTTCCTGTTCGCTCACTCTGTATTTTTGCATGCGACTTATTCAAATTATATCCCATACACAATAAAAGAATCTCCAGTTTCACTTTGGTTTTCCCACGAAGCAGAAATCTTTGGAATTCATAGTCATTTTTTAGAACTCCGAATGCTCCCTCCACTTGTATCGAGCGATTCATCCGGTATAAGATTCCCTTTTCGCTTAAAATATTTTCACTATCTACACCAATCTGCACGTTATATCCCGGCTTTAGCTGTGCATTTCTCATGTGATCATCTTTCATGTGCATAAACGTAGCGTCTGGATCTGTTTTACAATAATTATTCCTTCCCTGAAAACTGGCTGTATGCCAGTCATAAACAGTCTGGCGTTCCAGAAAACGGCGGAATAACTCCAGATACTTCTGGTTCCGGCTTTTGCGTTTTCCTCTTCCATGTACAAAAACGGTATGTTGTTTTTCGCATACTTGTTCTATAAAACAGCATATCTTCTGAATATTGTGTGTTCTGGTTTCTTTCGATACACTGAAAGACTGTAGGTACTCCCGGTTTAGCAGAGCGACCGCTTCCTGTGTTTTTAGGAACATCTTTTCTTCCCATTTTCCAACCGATTTTTTCCATACAAACGTATATTTATTGGCACAGGCTTCCAGCTTCGTACCATCTATAAATACGGTTTCTTTTGATAGTTCGTTCATTTGTTCTAGACGACGTACCATCTGATAAAACAGGTCTTCGCAGGCGTCGGCCAAAAATCCAGTACGGAATCTTGCAATTGTACTGTGATCTGGTGCTTTCTGCCTTTGGCAGAGTAAGCCTGATACAGCAAGCTGTAATTCAAACCCTCCAATTCGTGGCTCAGCATTCGAACAGAATCATCATTAGGAACCAGACCTTCCAAATTTAATGGCAAAACCAGTTGATAAGGCTCGCCAAATTCGGTATAATTTTTATGGTATTTTATGTATTTGGTCATACTTAATTATACCATGGATTGCGGACTCTTCGGAGTCCGTTTTCTGTTTTTAGGCATAAAAATGGAGCTATTGCTCTATAGATTGATTACTCATCTATTTTGCAACAGCCCATTTGTCTTTGATGAATAAAGGTCAATTTTTTATTTAACTATTCTCACTATTATTTGATTCAGTGATTTTTTTCTTCTTTGGAGAAACCAGTTTGTGACCGGAATAAATGGACATGCCCATACAAAGCAATGAAGAATAGGCAAAGTATTTATGTGCAGTCATAGATTTTTTGATTCCAGAATAAATGCATCCCAACATACAGAAAAGTGCGCCTAAGGACCAGTATTTATGTGATTTCATGATTTGATACCTCCTTTGATTTAACTGATTCAATCATAACGCTTTTTTTACGAAAATGCAAAGAAAAACTTTGAATATAGTTCTATAGAATTAGAACTTGGTTTTGTAATTCTGTATATTTAAGATATCCACAAGTATACTAAATTCAGAATGATTATTCGTTCTGGAGGAGGTGTTACGATGGATTTGAAAGCGAAATAAAATAGTTATTCAGGTAAAAGATGCTCAGTTTGGCAGCCTTTTATAATAATGAGAATTATTACTATTTTTATTGACAACAGGATAATAGTGATATATAATCCTTATTAAGAACTAATCCTAATAAGGAGGAGAAATGACAAGTAGGAGAAATACCATTCAAAAAGATCTTGTAAGAAATGCCGTATACGAAATGAGAAGACATGTTACAGCAAATGAAGTGTATGAATTTATAAAAGAAGCATATCCTACAATCGGAAAAGGAACTGTATATAGAAATCTTGATATATTGGTAGAGGAGGGTTCGTTAAGGAAGGTTGAAGTTCCGGATGGACCGAATAGGTTCGATTTTACATTGAAAAATCATTACCATGTCAGGTGTGTAAAATGCGGTGAAGTTTCAGATGTGGATATGGATGAAATACCGGATTTGCTGGAAAGAATTCATAACACTCATGGAATTGAATTTGTGGATTATGATATTTCATTTAAAGGCATTTGCCCGAAATGCAGGAAGGAGGTAAAGGAGGAACAGCATGGATAGCTGTAACAGTTACTAAAACAGAGGACAGTCAGACAATATGGCGTTGCAGAATTTGCGGATATGAATATGTAGGCGAGGAATTACCAGATGACTTTATATATCCTTTGTGCAAGCACCCAGCATCAGATTTTGAAAAAGTAGTAAAGAAAACGGAGGTAAAAGAGATGGCAGCAAACAAATATGCAGGAACACAGACAGAGAAGAATTTACAGGAGGCATTTGCAGGGGAATCACAGGCAAGAAATA
>ENA-OPZZ01000885-OPZZ01000885.1-human-gut-metagenome-genome-assembly--contig:-NODE-885-length-21078-cov-4.215312_pt1 | contig 21078 bp, 11 predicted proteins | sample MGYA00242487_ERZ504511 | MGnify/ENA primary metagenome ERZ504511 (study PRJEB26092, sample SAMD00036241) | human gut metagenome | host: Homo sapiens | study: EMG produced TPA metagenomics assembly of... | reverse complement strand
ATGGATTTGACGGTTCCAAGGGTGTTGTCATTCTGGCAGCGACCAACCAGCCGGATTCTCTTGACCCGGCACTGCTCCGTCCGGGACGATTTGACCGTCGTATTCCGGTGGAACTGCCGGATCTTCAGGGTCGTGTGGATATTCTGAAAGTCCATGCAAAAAAGATCAAACTTGCGGATAACGTAGATTTCAATGCGATCGCCAGAGCTGCATCCGGAGCATCCGGAGCGGAACTTGCAAATATCGTGAATGAAGCAGCACTTCATGCTGTACGATGCGGACGCAAATTTGCAACACAGGCAGATCTGATGGAGAGCGTGGAAGTTGTTATTGCAGGATATCAGAAGAAAAACCGTATCCTGTCAGATAAAGAGAAACTGATCGTTTCCTATCATGAGGTTGGTCATGCACTGGTTGCTGCCATGCAGACCAATTCCGCACCGGTTCAGAAGATCACGATCATTCCGAGAACTTCCGGTGCACTCGGCTATACGATGCAGGTAGAAGAGGGCGAGCATTTCCTGATGAACAAAACAGAGATGGAAAACAAGATCGCAACCTTTACCGGCGGCCGTGCGGCAGAAGAACTGATCTTTGGTGAGATCACAACCGGAGCTTCCAATGATATCGAGCAGGCAACGAAATTTGCAAGAGCCATGATCACACGTTACGGTATGAACGAAGAGTTTGATATGGTAGCCATGGAAAGCGTTTCTAACCAGTATCTTGGCGGAGACAGCTCTTTGACCTGCTCCATGGAGACACAGACGCTGATCGACCAGAAAGTCGTTCAGCTGGTCAAAGAACAGCATCAGAAGGCAAAAAAAATCCTGGAAGACAACGTTATGAAGCTGCATGAGATCGCAAAATTCCTCTACGAGCATGAGACGATCACCGGAGAAGAATTTATGGAGATTCTGAACAGCGACAGCCAGAAGATCATCGAAGAGAAACAGCAGTAAAAAAGAAACACAAATAAATGAAAGAAAAAAATCCGGAACGGACAGTAAAAACTGTTTTGTTCCGGATTTTTTTTGCGGCAGGATCACTGTATATATCTGCGGAGTGATTTCGTTGAAAATACTGCTCCGGTTAAGATGCAAAACATACAGTTTCAGCCAGTTTCTGGAGTTTGAATGCAGTCATCACATCAAGAGTTCCGGTATAGGGGATGCCCATTGAGGATCTCGAAAAAACAGTGTTGTAAATGACGCATGCTGCCAGGTAACTTCCTTCTGCGGTCGGGTGCGAATAGTCACCCATCAGAAGTTTGATCCCATACGAAGAATGGCTGCAGAGCAGAAATGCTGTGCCAACCGGAGCGACAAGAGCATTGTGCTCTTCGGCGATCTCCGCAATCGTACGGTTAAGAATACTCTGGTAATCAGAGCGGTTTGACACGGAATCGTACCGGTCATAATCATTATGCCATTTCCCCGGGGCCCATGTCTGATAAAGGACCATCTTTGCACCGCTGGCCTGAATATAAGGAGCCAGCTTGCGGATGGTTCTTTTCATACGCTGTGGTTTGGAAATCGGATAATAGCGTCGATCCTGCAAAATGACGTAATCCCATCGCTGCATACGCAGAAGCCGGTAAAGTTTTCTGCCGTTGGCAGTTGTAGGATTGCTTGTATTTTTCAGGGAATGTCCCGGATTGGTGAGTGACCTTACGATCACGTTCTGCCCGGAACTCTTGCACAGTTTCCGAAAAATATTTGGCATATGATTTCGCTGTGTATAGCTGTTTCCCACAAATAAAATGCGTGTGGGAGATGTTGGTGCTTCCCTGTGCCCTGCGGCATGTGCTGTGACAGGAATCCAGCACAGCATCATGGCAAGACAAACTATAAAAATCGAATTTTTTGATCGGTAAAAACTTCTGCATCAGAATTCAGCAGCTGTCTGCAGGATCAGAACGGCATCGGAAGTGTCTGCAATACCATCCTGGTTCATATCTGCACTTACGGTTGCAGCATCGTCCAGAGTATCAAGTTCAGCGGCAGAACGAAGCAGCAGTGCACTGTCGGCAGTAGTTACGCTGCCGTCGTTATTTACGTCGCCAAGCAGACGAACGTTTGCAACTTTTTCGGTCAGCAAGGTAACTGCATTGTTGATTGCATCCTGAAGTGCATCCGGGTTGTCATTCACTGCTTTTCCGGCAGCCAGAGCTTCTTCCAGACCGTTCAGTGTAGAAGATACATAGCTGTCTTTTGCAGCAACGATGGCTTCTGCTTTTGCGATGACAGCAACCAGAGCAGCTTTATTTCCGACACGTTCCAGATTGGTGATCGCAGTGATGATATCAGCATATGCCTTGCCGATCGCCTCCGGTGTACGGTTCAGGTCATCAATGACGTCTTTTGCAGCATCCATTGCATCTTTCAGATCTTTATAGCTGTCGGATGTAAAGTCTTTTTCTTCCAGACCGCCTGCGGAAGCAACCAGTTTTTTCAGAGCGGCGAGGTCAGCTCTTTCAGCCATAGCAGCCAGTGCATCCAGCAGTGTGGAAGCAGCACGGTCAACTTCTGTCTGAGTAGCAGATGTGTTTGCATAAACAGCTTTTGCAGCTGTCAGAGCAGCTGTCAGATCTTCAGTGTTTTCATAATCAGCAGCACGTTCCAGAAGCTTGTCAGCAGCAACGATGGCAACGTTCAGATGTGTTTTCTGAACACCGTATGTCAGGTTGTTGACTGCATCGACCAGAGCGGACACAGCACTGTCCATTTCTGTGATGGAAGCATTGGATTTGTCAAGAACAGCTTTTGCAGCAGTTAAAGCACTCTTCAGTGCAGCTGCGGAATCTGCTGTATAAACAGAAAGATCAGCGTCTTTCCATGTATTGTAGAAATTCAGCAGTGAGTTTTCAACTGCATAATAGGAACTTGGTTCGACTGCATCGTAAGTCAGACCATAACCGAAAGCGTATTTGATATCGGATGTCATCTGACCATTTTCGATAACTGGAACATTAACCGGAAGTTTACCGGATGCAGCGAAGCGACCAAAGATAACTTCTACGCCGGCGATGATGTTCGGACCAAATGCATTATCCGGTTTCAGAGCTTCTGTCGGATCCATACCTTTGTTTCCGTATACAGCTACGATCGCATCAGAATCAGCATAGTTTGCAACATCATAAGGTTTGGAAATACTCATAACGATGGATTTCTTGCCCTGTGCTTTTGCGTATTCTGTGATAGCGGTCGGCTGTGTGGTCAGCCAGTTGGAAAAGTTTGTGGAAACTTCGGAAATAACGATCACGTAGTCTGCATCGTCAATTTTCTGTTTTACCTGGTCAAGGTTTGCAGAAGTGTAACGAAATGTCTCATAATCTACTTTTCCGCTGATGATGTGATCTGCGATCACACGTCTCATACCAAGTGCGAGTCCCGGAGTTTCGTTGTTGTATGCACCAAGCAGAAGCACTTTCTGTCCTGCCTGCGGTTTCAGCGGCAGAATATTGTCGTTATTTTTGATAACGGTAACAGCCTGGGCAGAAATATTTCTCTCAATGTCACGATTCTGTTCAGAACCAACCTGCTCGTTTGCAACGGCAAGTTTTTTCCTCGTAAGTACGAGTATCGCTTGTGTAATTCAGGATGCCTCTCTTTTCTTTCAGAGAAAGGATTCTCTTAACAGATTCGTTGATGCGATCCACAGAGATCTCTCCGGAATTAACAGCAGCTTCTACGCCGTCCAGGATCGCATCCATTTTCGACATATCTGCCTTGCTTCTGAGGATAGTCGGCATCAGGCAAATGTCAACACCGGCTTTGATGGCACGGATGCAGGCATCGGTTTCGCCGAAGTTCTGAGAAATCGCATCCATGTTCAGGGCATCGGTTACGATGATGCCGTCATAGTGCATTTCGTTTCTTACAAGGTCAGTAAGAATGGTTTTGGAAAGCGTTGCCGGGAGCCTGATCTCGGAACCGTCTTTCTTGGAAATGGCAGTTTCTTTTTCAACCTGTGGATACTGAATGTGTGCTGTCATCAGCATGTCTACGCCGTTGTCGATCATTTTCTGGAACGGAACGAGTTCACACTGTCTGAGTTCGTCCAGAGATTTGTCTACACAAGGAAGACCTGTGTGGGAGTCTGTAGCGGTATCGCCATGACCCGGGAAATGTTTGGCAGCAGTAGCGATGTTGTACTCCTGCATACCTTTCATGGCAGCAGTTGCCATGCTTCCTACCAGTTCCGGATCGCTTCCGTAAGAACGAAGGCCGATAACCGGGTTGGAAGGATTGCTGTTGACATCGGCAACAGGTGCAAAGTCTACGTTGATGCCGAGGGCACTCAGCTCGCGTCCGATCACTTCTCCGGACTGTGTTGCAGCGTCCGTGCTTCTGGTTGCACCGAGAGCCATGTTTCCAGGAAGAGCTGTTCCGCTTCCGAGACGGTAAACAATACCGCCTTCCTGGTCGATTGTCAGGAGCAGCGGGATGTTGCTGCCGTCCGTTCCGCTTGTGGCAGCTTCCTGAAGATCCGTTGTCAGTTTCAGTGTCTGATCTGTCTGAGCTACATTTTCAGCGAAAAGAATAACTCCGCCGAAATCATAATCCTTGATGATCTGAGCCACTTCATCGTTCATCACCTGGAAATTTTTCTGTCCCGAGTCCGATTCTGTCTGCCATTTACGGAAATCAGGCATCATCATCTGGGCGATCTTCTGGCGGAGCGTCATTTTGCTCATCAGATTGTCGACAACAGAGGTTTCAGCAGCCGGGTCAGCAGGAGCAGCATTTACAGCTAATGTTCCAAGTGAGCTGACACACATAACGGCTGTCATTGCAGAAGCCATAAAGCGTTTGAGTGTGTTCTTCTTCATTTCTTTTCTCTCCTTTCATAAGATAAATATTAAAGATGTTGAGAATAAAAATGATGCCGGCGAATTGCTTCGTTATAAAGTGATGGGCCCTCTCACTCTGGCATCATAATTCAAATTTATCATAGCATATTTAACTGAAAATTCAATGATGATATATGAAATATTTAGTACCTTTTGGCAAATATAAGATTGAGAAAATGACAAATAGAAAAAGAATATGTTTGTCAGGCAACTCTTATAGCTGAACAACTTTTTTGCCTTGACTTTTCCGGAATTTCTACTATATAATAAGAATAGACTAACAGGAAAATTAACGCAGAAGAAGACAAGTACGTCTGTCGTAAAAGACACAGAGAGCTCCGGTGGGTGGGAAGGAGTACAAGTAACACAGGCGGAATATCACTTCGGAGTTGCAGACTGAAAGCTGTTTTACAGCATCGCTGAAAGTAAGTCGTGCCGGATTCCCCCGTTATCGGGAACGCATATCGCATTTTGTCGGTATGTTGTAACAGGTGGTTATGAGAGTATTGGCTGTCATCCTTTTACAGGATGACAGCTTTTTGATTTATTCCTTATAATAAGGACAGGAGGTTGCTTATGTACGAAAAAGTTTCGACAAATCTGAATTTCGTAGACAGAGAAAAAAATGTTGAGAAATTCTGGGAAGAGAATCACATCTTTGAAAAGAGTATGGAAAACCGTAAAGAAGGTGAAACTTACACCTTTTATGACGGACCGCCAACAGCTAACGGCAAACCGCATATCGGACATGTTCTGACCCGTGTTATCAAAGATATGATTCCGAGATATCAGACCATGAAAGGCAAAATGGTTCCGCGTAAAGCCGGATGGGATACACACGGTCTGCCGGTTGAGCTGGAAGTAGAAAAAATGCTCGGTCTGGACGGAAAAGATCAGATCGAAGAATATGGACTGGTTCCTTTCATTGATAAATGTAAAGAGAGCGTATGGAAATACAAAGGCATGTGGGAAGATTTCTCCGGAACGGTTGGTTTCTGGGCTGACATGAAAAATCCGTATGTTACCTATGATGATAACTATATCGAGTCTGAATGGTGGGCACTGAAAACCATCTGGGAAAAAGGCCTGCTGTACAAAGGATTCAAGATTGTTCCTTACTGCCCGCGCTGCGGTACTCCGCTTTCTGCCCAGGAAGTGGCACAGGGTTACAAGGACGTAAAAAGAACGTTCTGCTGTTGTACGTTTCAAAGTCAAAGACGAGGACGCTTACATTCTGGCATGGACAACAACACCATGGACACTTCCGTCCAACGTTGCACTCTGCGTCAACCCGGATGAGGATTATGTAAAAGTTCAGATGAAAGAAGACGGCCGTGTTTATTACATTGCACAGGCTCTGGCTGACAAGGTGCTCGGCGAAGATGCTTACAATGTACTGGAGAATTACAAAGGAACAGACCTGGAATATAAAGAGTACGAACCACTGTACAGCTGTGCAGCCGTTCATGCAGAAAAACAGAACAAAAAAGCATTTTATGTTGTTTGTGATACTTACGTAACACTGACAGATGGTACCGGTGTTGTTCATATCGCGCCTGCATTTGGTGAAGACGATGCAAAAGTCGGACGTAAATACGGACTGCCGTTTGTACAGCTGGTTGACGGCAAAGGCAACCTGACGGAAGATACACCGTTTGGTGGTATCTTTGTAAAAAAAGCAGATCCGCTCGTGCTGAAAGACCTCGATGAGAGAGGACTTCTGTTTGATGCACCGAAGTTTGAGCACAGCTATCCGCACTGCTGGAGATGCGACACTCCGCTGATCTACTACGCAAGAGAATCCTGGTTCATCAAGATGACAGCTGTCAAAGATGACCTGATCCGCAATAACAACACCATCAACTGGATTCCGGAAAGCATCGGTAAAGGACGTTTCGGTGACTGGCTGGAGAATGTTCAGGACTGGGGTATCAGCCGTAACCGTTACTGGGGAACTCCGCTGAACATCTGGGAGTGTGAGTGCGGACATCAGCATTCGATCGGAAGCCGTCAGGAACTGTTCGAAATGAGTGGAAATGAAAAGGCAAAAACCGTAGAACTGCACCGTCCGTACATCGATGAGATCACGATCAAGTGTCCGAAGTGCGGCAAGCCGATGCACCGTGTACCGGAAGTGATCGACTGCTGGTTTGACTCAGGAGCAATGCCGTTCGCACAGCATCATTATCCGTTTGAAAATAAAGACGTGTTTGAGAAACAGTTCCCGGCACAGTTTATTTCCGAAGCAGTTGACCAGACAAGAGGATGGTTCTATTCTCTGCTTGCAGAATCTACGATCCTGTTCAACAAAGCACCGTATCAGAACGTTATCGTTCTTGGACATGTACAGGATGAAAACGGTCAGAAGATGAGTAAATCCAAGGGAAATGCTGTTGATCCGTTTGATGCACTTCAGACTTACGGAGCAGATGCGATCCGCTGGTATTTCTACATCAACAGTGCACCATGGCTGCCGAACCGTTTCCACGGCAAAGCCGTTCAGGAAGGACAGCGTAAATTCATGGGAACTCTGTGGAATACTTATGCATTCTTCGTTCTGTATGCGAATATTGATGAATTTGACGCAACAAAATATACATTAGACTACGACAAACTCTCCGTAATGGATAAATGGCTGCTCTCCAAGATGAACACCATGATTCAGACCGTGGATGACAACCTGGCAAATTACCGTATTCCGGAAACTGCAAGAGCACTTCAGGAATTTGTGGATGATATGAGTAACTGGTATGTACGCCGCAGCCGTGAACGTTTCTGGGCAAAAGGCATGGAGCAGGATAAGATCAATGCTTACATGACACTTTACACCGCTCTGGTAAATGTTTCAAAAGCAGCTGCACCGATGATCCCGTTTATGACAGAAGACATCTACCGCAACCTGGTATGCAGCATTGACAAGACTGCACCGGAAAGCGTACATCTGTGTGATTTCCCGAAGGCAGATATGGCTCACGTAGACAAAGAACTCGAAGCAAACATGGATGAAGTACTGAAGATCGTTGTTATGGGACGTGCATGCAGAAATACTGCAAACATCAAGAACAGACAGCCGATTGCAAATATGTTTGTAAAAGCTCCGAAAGAACTGCCGGAATACTTCGCAGACATTATCCGTGACGAGCTGAACAGCAAGAAAGTCACCTTTACACAGGATGTAAAAGACTTTACTTCTTACAGCTTCAAACCGCAGCTGAAAACCGTAGGACCAAAATACGGCAAACTGCTTGGCGGTATCAAACAGGCACTTTCTGCACTTGATGGCAATCAGGCAATGGATGAGCTGAAAGACAAAGGCTCCATCACGCTTGACATCAATGGCAGTGAAGTTGTATTATATGAGACAGATTTACTGATTGATACAGCACAGATCGAAGGCTATGTATCTGAGCAGGATAACGATATTACCGTTGTTCTGGATACCAACCTTACTCCGGAATTGATTGAGGAGGGATTTGTGAGAGAACTGATCAGTAAAGTTCAGACCATGCGTAAAGAGGCAGGTTTTGAGGTGATGGACAGAATCCGCCTGTATGCAGCTGATAACGAAAAGATCCTTACCGTCCTGAACGATCATATGGATGAGATCAAGGATGAAGTCCTTGCAGATGAGATTGTTCTTGGAAGTGTTGCCGGATACGAAAAAGAATGGAGTATTAACGGTGAAAGTGTACGCATGGGTGTTGAAAAGACACAGAAATAAGGAGGATTTGTTGTGAGCAAAAGATTTGACAAAGAAGTATTTATTGAGAGTGTGAAAAGCAACCTGAAAACACTGTACCGTCAGACACTGGTTGACGCAACAAAACAGCAGGTATTTCAGGCAGTATCCTATGCGGTCAAGGATACGATCATTGACAACTGGATGGAAACCCAGAAAGTTTACGAAGAAGAAGACCCGAAAATGGTTTATTATATGTCCATGGAGTTCCTGATGGGACGTGCCCTTGGAAATAACATGATCAACCTGACAGAGTACAAAGAAGTAAAAGAAGCTCTGGAAGAGCTGGGCTTTGACCTGAACGTGATCGAAGACCAGGAACCGGATGCAGCACTTGGAAACGGCGGTCTTGGCCGTCTGGCAGCATGCTTCCTTGACTCTCTGGCAACACTTGGTTATGCAGCATACGGCTGCGGTATCCGTTACCGCTATGGTATGTTCAAACAGAAAATCGAAGACGGCTATCAGATAGAAGTACCGGATAACTGGCTGAAAGACGGTAATCCATTTGAGCTGCGTCGTCCGGAATATGCAAAAGAAGTAAAATTTGGCGGCTATATCCGTGTAGAATACGATGAAGCAACAAAACGCAACAAATTTATCCAGGAAGGATATCAGTCTGTACGTGCAATCCCGTTTGATATTCCGATCGTTGGTTACAACAACAATGTAGTAAATACACTGCGTGTATGGGATGCAGAAGCGATCAACGACTTCCAGCTGGATTCTTTCGATAAAGGTGATTATCAGAAAGCCGTAGAACAGGAAAACCTGGCAAGAAATATCGTAGAAGTTCTCTACCCGAACGATAACCACTACGCAGGTAAAGAACTGCGTCTGAAACAGCAGTATTTCTTCATTTCTGCAAGTGTTCAGGCAGCTGTTGCAAAATATAAAAAGAATCATTCTGACATCCGCAAATTCTATGAGAAAGCAACCTTCCAGCTGAACGATACACATCCGACTGTTGCAGTAGCAGAGCTGATGCGTATCCTGCTTGACGAAGAAGGTCTGGAATGGGATGAAGCATGGGAAGTTACCACAAAGACCTGTGCATACACCAACCACACCATCATGGCAGAAGCACTGGAAAAATGGCCGATCGAGCTGTTCTCAAGACTGCTTCCTCGTATCTACCAGATCATCGAGGAGATCAACCGCAGATTTGTGGAAGAGATCCAGAAAAAATATCCGGGCAACCAGGAGAAAATCCGCAAGATGGCTATCATTTACGATGGACAGGTTAAAATGGCACATCTGGCTATCTGTGCAGGTTACTCTGTAAACGGTGTTGCTGCACTGCATACAGAAATTCTGAAAAATCAGGAATTAAAAGACTTCTATGAGATGATGCCGGAGAAATTCAACAACAAGACAAACGGTATTACACAGAGACGTTTCCTGCTTCATGCAAACCCGCTGCTGGCAGACTGGGTAACCGAACATATCGGTGATGAATGGATCACAGATCTGGCTCAGATCTCCAAACTGAAAGTTTATGTGGATGATGAAAAAGCACAGCAGGAGTTCATGAACATCAAATACCAGAACAAACTGCGTCTGGCAAAATACATCAGAGAGCACAACGGTATCGATGTAGATCCTCGTTCTATCTTCGATGTACAGGTTAAGAGACTTCATGAGTACAAACGTCAGCTGCTGAACATCCTGCACGTTATGTATCTGTACAATAAGATCAAAGATCATCCGGAAATGCCGTTCTATCCAAGAACCTTCATCTTTGGTGCAAAAGCAGCAGCCGGATATCGTCGTGCAAAACTGACGATCAAACTGATCAACTCTGTTGCAGATGTGATCAACAACGATAAGAGCATCAACGGAAAACTGAAAGTTGTATTTATCGAAGATTACCGTGTATCCAATGCAGAATGGATCTTTGCGGCAGCAGATGTTTCCGAGCAGATCTCCACAGCAAGTAAAGAAGCATCCGGAACCGGAAACATGAAATTCATGCTGAACGGTGCACTGACTCTTGGAACCATGGACGGTGCAAACGTAGAGATTGTTCAGGAAGTTGGAGAAGAAAATGCGTTTATCTTCGGTCTGTCCGCTCAGGAAGTTATCAACTACGAGAACAACGGCGGCTACAATCCGATGGATTATTTCAACAACGACCAGGATATCCGTCGTGTCCTGATGCAGCTGATCAATGGAGAATATGCTCCGGATGATCCAGAAAGATTCCGTGATATCTACGATTCTCTGCTGAACACAAACAGCAGCGACAGAGCAGATACTTACTTTATCCTGGCAGACTTCAAGTCTTACGCAGAAGCTCAGGAGAGAGTAGAAAAAGCATACCGTGACGAAACAGGCTGGGCAAGAATGGCAATGATGAACACCGCATGCAGCGGCAAGTTCACATCAGACCGTACCATCCAGCAGTATGTAGATGAAATCTGGCATCTGGATAAAGTGACCGTAGAAGCATAAAAGAATGATAAAGAAATAGCAAAAATGGGCAGTTGGATATGAAAAAGCCAACTGCCTGTTTTTATAAAAAAGAAAGAACATCATAGAAATATAGTTTCTTTTATGATAAAATCATTTTATATAACGAAAGAAATCAGGTGAAATATGAAACAACTGTTATCTATTGAGGAGTTAATTCAACATATGAAAAACAGAGGTATTACATTTAATGAAATTTCAGAAAATGATGCCAAACAGTTTTTGCAAAACAATAATTATTATATGAAATTGGCTGCGTACAGAGCTAATTATGACAAATGCGATACAGGTAAAAGACAAGGGCAATATAAAAAATTAGATTTTGGTTATTTAAAGGAATTATCCACTATTGATATGTATTTGAGATACATAGTAATGGATATGTGTTTGGACATCGAACATGTAATCAAAGTACGATTGATTAAAAATATTACAAATAACCCGTCGGAAGATGGATATGATATTGTACGTAAATTTATTGATCAGGATGATAACCTGCGAATATTGAAAAATATCAGAAGCCATAAATCAGGTGAATATTGTAAAGATCTTATTGAAAAATACTATCCATATTTTCCAGTATGGGTTTTTGTGGAACTAATTTCATTTGGTGATTTATTATATTTCTGTTCTTTTTATGAAAAAAGTTTATGGAGTTCAGATTATAAATAACAAATTGATGAATACGGTACGTGATGTTAGAAATGCAGCAGCACATAGTAATTGTCTGTTAAATAAAATGACAGAAAAAATTGATTCAACCAAACAGGTAAATAATGAAATTTCAAGCTTCATTATTGGAATGAAAAATATATCAAAAACTTCAAGAGTTAATAATCTAAGCTATAAATTTTACCAATAGTTTTGTAACGGTATTGTATGTATATGATAGTTTAATGAATGAAATACCAAAACAAAAACGTTATAAAGAAATCCAAGAATTTATGAATGGTCGTGTGGTTAAGAATAAACAGTTTTTTCAGAGCAACAGTAAGATAATCGGAGTATATAATTTTCATAAAAAAGTAATTGACAATTTAGTAAAATAAACATATAATGTATAGCATAATTGAAAAGCGAAAGCCTTTGTAGAGAGTGGCACATTGAAAAATGTTCCGCTCTTGATTTTTTATATTTAAATTTATTGTAACTGTTCAGAGCCAACCTCCAAAAATGCTACGCATTTCGTCGGTGTGGCGTATCCGCCAAATAAAATTTCAAAAACAGTTTTAAAAATGCAAGCATTTTATACCTGTTTTTTGAAATTTTGCTTGGCTCTGAACAGTTACAATTTATTTCTTTCATATTCACTTCGCATAAAAAACCCAAAATCGGAAAAAATGAGAATAAGGTAACTGTTTGGTTGCAAATCTGAATTTATGAGGTGAAGGGATATGCAGAAGAAGGATGGAAAATGGTTTACGCGAAAAAAAGGTGCGATGTTGGTTCTGACTTTATGTCTTGTAGGGGCGGCTGCGGCAACGACCTACTATGCTGTTGACCTGTCGGATACGGCACAGGAACCGGCAAAAGAGCATATGGTGGATCTGAATGAAAGTCCTGTCGAGACAGAAGCTGAGGCGGTGATTTCATCAGAAGCGGAAGCAAATCTGGCTTCTCAGGCAAATGAGATGGATGTTGATCCGAAATCACTGGCAGGCGGCAATCGTCAGATAAGGGCAGAACAGGAAACAGCCGGGCAGGAAACGGAAGCAGAGACAGAAGGCATGGAGACCGAAAAAGTTTCCTCCGGACAGGTCAACGCAGTGGTCAGTCCGACGGTCAGCTTTGCATCCACACAGGAACTCCAGTGGCCGGTAGCCGGCAAAGTGCTCATGGACTACAGCATGGATTCTACCGTGTATTTTGCAACGCTGGATCAGTATAAATATAATCCGGCACTGATCTTCGGGGCGGAAGAAGGAGCACAGGTCGTATCTGCGGCAAAAGGAATCGTTGATTCCATTACAACAAATGACGAAACAGGAACAACGATCCGCATGAATCTCGGAGATCAGTACACGCTGATCTACGGCCAGCTTGAGAATGTAGCCGTAGCAGAAGGCGATGTAGTCGAGAGAGGACAACTTTTAGGATACGTGGCACAGCCGACCAAATACTACTGCAAAGAAGGCACAAATCTATATTTTGCCATGGAAAAAGACGGAGCAGCAGAAGATCCGTTTCTGTATCTGGAATAATATGATGCCAGGGTCAAAAGGTCTAAATCCACATGAGCTTGCTCATAGGTGGATGAAAGACCTTGGGACCCGCCCCGATATGAGCATAAAAGTGGGATGATAATCCCACGATATGCGAATACTGGGGTGCTATGTGCCAGTGGCACATGTTTAGCACCGACCGAAGCGGAGCGTAGAAAGGATTGTGGGAGTGCAACGCACGGAACAATCCGTAGGCATCATAGTTGGGGAGTTTTGACCCCGACATCATTATATCTAAGATATATACTTTTTTCAAGATAACCTTAATAACATGATATTGGACTCAAAAGAAAAGACCGGCACCTTTGCACCAGTCTTCTCTCTTACTTCCATTCTGTTTTTCTTGATTTCTTACTTTGTGATCTTCACGCTTGCCTTCTGGCCTTTTCCTTTCAACAGGCGTTTGTAACTTGTCAGTTTCTTCTTTGGTACTTTAATCTTGCATTTTTTGTCAATACCTTTGAAGGCTTTTTTTCCGACTTTCTTCAGCTGTGTGGATTTGATCGTGATCTTTTTCAGTTTCTTTGCACCGTTAAATGCATTTGCACCGATCTTGGTCACATGTTTGCCAATGATAACCTGCGTCAGTTTTTTGTTGTTCTTGAATGCATTCTTTGAGATCTCGGTTACTTTGAAAGTAACGCCATCAATTTTCACAGTTCCAGGAACGGTAAATTTCTTTTCTGTTGCTTTTCTCGGTTTCACCAGAGTAACGGTTCCGTTCTTTGCATCGGATTTTGTTACTTTGTAGAATCCTCTTCCAACCGGTTTGGTTGTTCCAACAGCAGGTACTTTCTGAGTATTCGGATTTGTGTTTGGCTTTTCTGTTCCAGGCTGTGTGCTTGGTGTTTCCGGCTGTTTATTCGTTTCGGTTTCTTTGCCTGTTTCGGTTTCTTTGCCTGTTTCAGTTTCTTTGCCTGTTTCAGTTTCTTTGCCAGTATCCGGCTCGCTGCCTGCCACTTTCAGATTCTGCTCTGCTTTTTTCAGGCTGTCCAGTGCTTTGCGGACGTCTGCGGCACTTGCAGTCTTAGAAGCGGCTGCTTCTTTTGCTGCTGCCAGTGCATTCTGGAATGCATTCCAGCTTGCATCGCTGTAATCGCCTTTTGTTTTGTCTTTTACTTCTGCGATCTTGCTGTTCAGTACTGCTTTTGCTTCTTCTAACTGTACATTTGTGGTCGGATCTTCCTCCCATTTTGCAAACAGTGTCAGATCTGCACTTACCGGTGATGCTGCTGTATATGCTACTGTGCAGTTTACATCGCTGTACCAGCCCTTGAATACATATCCGGCTCTGGTTGGATTTTGCGGCATGGTAAAGTTTTCACCAGCTGACACTTTCTGTGAAGAAATGCTGTTTCCACCTTTTGTATCAAAAGCAACGGTATATTTTTTCTGTGTTGCTGTGCTCTTAATTGCTTTTCCGTAAACTTCTAATTCGCAGATATGGTTTCCGCCATGTGCTGTTCCACTTGTCAGAATACTTCCGCGTGTGTAAATACGGATATAACGTGCTTTCTGTTCTTTTGCTTCAAATGTCTTTCCTTCTGATGTTTCTGCATATTTTGTATCCGGATTTGCAAGCTTTTCATTGCTCAGCAGTCCGTATGCATACTTGGAATCTGAAACGCTGCTGTACAGCACGGTATCATTTGCATCAAAAGCAGCATCTTCAGATGCAACTACGATCGTATCCTGGTAGGTACGTCCGTCTGCAAAATAACGCCACATTTTCACCTGATCCAGCTTGAATACATCACCAAGATCGATCTGGAAGTATACGCTGGTTCCTGCCAGTACATCACTTTCAATGCTGTCCAGTGTACAGGTAAAGGAGTTTGAACCTTTATCACCATCGATCATTTTTTCCGGACTGCTGTTTTTGTTTGAAACATCCTGATCATTATCTGCACGTTTTACTGTGATGTTGGAAGCCTGCAGAGGAATTTTTCCGTTTTCATCCGGAACAATACCGGAATCTCCGCTGCTGTCTCCGCCAACTGCTGATCCTGCTTTTTCCAGTGCAGCCAGTTTAAGTGTTGCATCTTTTACTTCTGCCTGGCTTACCTGAAGATCACTTCCGCCTCCAACAGTCAGGGTTCCATCTTTCAAATCTTTGATGTTTTTCTCATATCTGCTTGCATCCAGTGTACCGTTGACATAAACTTTCAGACTGCCATTCTTTTCACGGATACCTGCAATGTGTTTCCATGTTCCATCGTTTACAGCTTCTTTTGAAGTTACAGATATATCTCCAACTGTAAAGACTGCTTTTCCGTCTTTGTCAATGGAAAGGCTGTAAGCACCTTCCTGTTTCAGAATGTTCATATTGTTTCCGGTTGTTTTTACATAAGAAGATACGGCAAAATCAGCGGTTCCTGTAACAGCTGTTCCGTTCAGCTCATATGCTTTTGCAAGACCAAGTATTGTCTTTCCTGCCAGTGCTTCGTCCGTTGTTTCCGTTACATCATTTGCATTCTTCAGATCTGTTTTTGCTGATGCTTTCGCTACAACCTGATTTTCCTGATATACAACTTCTGTATTTACTGCTGCTGCATTGCCGGTTAAATCTTTTAATCCACTTACAGAAACCGTTACTTTGCTTCCTGCACTCAGAGTGGATGTAGTCAGCGTTACTTTTCTCTGATTTGCACTTACTTCTGCTTTTGTAACATTTGCTCCGGAAACGGTTGCAGCAGGAGTACCGGTTACGCGCTCATCAAATGTCAGCTCAATCGTGTTGTCCGCAGTTGCTTTTGCAAGTGTCAGCTGAGGTGCTTTTGTATCTTTTGCAGTAGAAAGAGACCAGATACGTGCCTCACCCGGCTGCAGTGTAACTGTGATCACATCGCCGTATTTTACTGTCTGATAGTCGGTCTGTGCATCGGTTGTCTTGTGATCCAGAATTGTTGTACGGTTGAGTGTCTTGCCTTTCAGACTTTCTGCCGCACCAACGTTTCGATCCAGTGTAAAGCTCAGTGTCTTTACGGATGCACTTGGATTTCGCATGGAAATAATACCTTCTTCACCATCCCAGCAGGAGTATCCGTAGGTATTGCCCTTATCCGGTGTCGTACCGATCAGTTTCGCATTTTTCAAAATGTGATAATTTTTCTTAGCCCACTCCAGATATTCTGCATTGATATCCCATTTCTGACCTTCATCGATCATTTCCGGGCTGTAGTACAGCTCCCAGAATGCCGTTCCTCTGGTTCCCATCATATACAGATACGTTTTGAACTCATCATCTGTCATCTGGTTTGCCAGATTGGTTCCTGTTTTTCCATAGATTGGATCATGGTTGTAAATGTTTGCCAGTGGGAACTGGAACTCTCTTTCTTTTACAAAATCAAAATATCTGCCGTCACGGTAAGAAAGCAGCTGATCTACCTGTCTGTTCTGTCCGACCTGAACACGTCCGATATCCTGGCTGTTCTGGATCCAGATAGAATTTGCCCACTGCAGATACCATGGACTTGGGTTTACATAACAGGTCAGGTTAAACCACAGATTGTCAATGCCGTTTTTCTCTGCATTGGTACGCAGCGTCTCAAACAGATCGATCCATGCTTCCCAGGTATCGGAAAAATAATACATACCATTCTTTCCGCCTGTCATATGTTTATGATTTGCATTTGTACATGGCTTTGTCGCAAATCCATCCAGTTTCCAGTAATTTACTTTATAAGCATCCTGCATCTGTAAGAAAAACTCAGTCAGTTTCGTCACATACCGTCTGTCACCGACATCAATATCATCGGTTACCGCATTGTATGCACCAAAACCTGCTTTTTCAATAATCTTACCCATTGCAGCGTTATAGTTATAACCACCTCTAGGTCCTACCCATACACCAAATCCGGAGCCGAAGCTTTCTGCAAGATCAGAAGCAGGACGGAATCCGTTCGGGAACTTATTATTGAACTCCCAGAACCCTGTCACATTATCCGTGGTACCGCAGCGTGCCACATCATGAACAGTAGAAGTTGTATTCGAGTTGTTATAATTATTCCATCCGTCATCCACAACATACGAATCCATCGGTTCTACGCCGGATTCAGAGAATCCCTTTTCCATTTTTTTGAATGCAGATTCAATGTTGTCATCGTTAATGGTCATCATATTATCGTACCAGGAATTGTACTGCGTACGGAAATCGCTTCTTGTTGCAATGCTGTTGATATATTCATAAAAGTCAGACTGAATGACATTCATATCCGTACTTCTTGCAGCACCCGCTACCGTTTGCCAGGTCACATATTTTCCGTCTGTGGTAAGCTGGTTATCTTCCTGCAGTTTTTCGAATGTCTTGCCGGAAAAATAACGCATATGTGCATTTTTATTGCTGTCGATCTCTGTTTCTGTCATCGGGAACTCACATCCAAGGAACATACCCTGAATATAAACCGGCTGGCCAAGAGAAATGACATATCCACTCATACCGCCAACGCCTTCACCCATGATCGGATGCGTCCACACGGTATCATTTGCATTGACATTCAACGATTCCAGATCGATATAATCAATTGCTGCTTTTTCTTTGTCACTTACTTCGATTTCCAGGAATTTACGCATGAAATGATCTCCGTCATCCATGGTAACTTTCATGGTAACATCCCAGTCTACACCGTTTTTGGAAACGGTCTCAAACGGGAATTCTACCATGACTCCGCCGTTCGTATCTACTTTTTTAACTTTGCTGCCTTCCAGAGTCATCTCGCTGGATCTGATCACGGCACTTGCATCTGCTGTACCGACTGCTTTGCTGTACATCTTTACTTCTGCCGCCGTTGCCCATGCCTGACCGTCCGTCTTTGGTGATACAGCAACCAGTTTTACATAACGACCCCTTTTCGGTGCTGTCAGATTGATATAAATCGTTTCTCTGTCATTGTAAGTAAAATCACCTTCTGCCGCAAGGTTTGCATCACTTTCCAGATCTGTTTCACTGTTTCCCACATACAGTTTATATCCTTTGATATCGCCGTTTGTGGAACTGTCCTGACGTGGCTGATAAGAAAATGCGGCAATTTCCTGTTCGCTCTTCATATCAAAAGTCAGGGAATGTGGATATGGCTGATCCGGTGAATACTTGCTGTGCCAGATTGTAGATGCATCACCATCAATAACATTGGCTCCCGGACCGTCTTTTGCACCTACTTCATTATTGTACTGATCGCTGGCAGTAACTGTCCAGTTTGTGCGATCCAGCTCTCCGTCCAGTTTTGTTGTACCATCCTGGCGAAGTTTGATAATGAATTCTTCGGAACCCTGTGCCGGTGTAAACGTCAGATCTGCCCTCTTATTGTCCAGTTCTGTCGTTGCCAGCTTGTTGTCTGAAGTAGAAAATTTACGCTCCAGATATTCATTTCCGATCGTAACTTCTCCGTTTTTCACGGAGACTTGTGCTTCTCCTGATGCCGCCTGAACAGTCGTTCCAATCCCTGCTGCTGGAATACCGGTCACTACCATGGCTGCACTCAAAGCAATTGACAACCATTGTTTTTCTTTCTTTTTCAAAATTTTCCTCCTTGTTTGTGCAATATGCATAATTTTATTCGCACCACCCCCCCGCTTTTTATAGTAACATTCAACATTCTTTCTGTCAATCGAATTTCCTTTTTATTCATATCTTTCAATCTCTGTTTACTCTGCCTAAAAAAAAGAACCGTTTGCATAATTTTTTCATTGCAAACGGTTCCCGCAGAATATTACTTACTCATTTTTTTATTTCAGGATATGAAAAATATTCAGTTAATATCCAAATCCGCTGTCACCTGATAGTAATCACAGGCATGTGCCGTATATCCAGTTACATTTGCCCGTGAGATCTGGCTCATCTTCAGGAAAGAGCAGTATACAAAGGCATTGTCATCCAGAACCGTCTGCTGCATCTCTACTGCAAGCTTGGCACGTTTGTCGGTGTCAAATTCCTGGCTGAGCTGCTCTTCCAACTGATCCAGTTTCTCATTTTTATAAGCTCCCTGATTTTTCGTTGCATCGGAAGTTGCAAACACGGTAAACCAGTATTCCGGATCTCCGGTCGGAGCCTGTACATTTGCCATGGCATAGACATCCCACGCTGCCGGATCCTGCACAACACTGTTGTTGTCAGCCGTACAGTTGATATCCACATCGATTCCGATATCTTTTAACGTAGCCTGTGCGGATTCTGCCAGAAGCGGAAGCTCCTGTCTGCTTGGATAGGTAAGCCATTTGATCTGAAGCTTCTGTCCGTCTTTTTCACGGATACCGTCTCCGTCTTTGTCCGTCCATCCGGCTTCTTCGAGAACTTTCTTTGCACCTTCTGCATCATACGTCTCTGTCGTTACTTTGTCTCCGCCAAAAGCAGAACCAGCAGGGAAGGTTCCATTTGCCGGATAGCCGTTTCCTTCCAGCAGATTTTCCACAAATCCTTCTTTGTCGATACCCATAGCGATCGCTTTTCGCACGGCCGGATCGGTACAGACGGAACCTTCGTTGAAATTCATTTTCAGGAAGAAACATCTGGATGTGGAAATCTGTGAAAAGGTAAAGTTATCGTTTTCGAACATCGGATAGCTTTCATATGCCATACCATAAGCTGCCTGTACCTCTCCTGAGAGCAGTGCATTGGCAAGGGTATTTCCATCGGTGATGGTCTTGATCGTCAGTTCATCAATATGTGGCGTTCCATTCCAGTAGTTTTCATTTTTCACCAGGGTCAGATGATCACCGGACTGGCAGTCCGTTGCAATATATGGACCTGTTCCGGCTACGATTCCATCGTCAAATCCTGCATCTACATCGATGATACAGCCATATGGATCTCCAAGGTAATTCAAAAGTGCCGGCTTTGGCTCGGATGTGTGGATCGTAAGCACCTGACCGTCTGCTTCCATCGAATCAATTTTCGTATCGGCTGCCGCACGGTCATGGTTTGCCAGCAGATGCTCCAGACATTGTTTCACTGCCTCGGCATCCATCGCTCTGCCACTTGAAAACGTAACATTATCCTGCAGTGTGATCTTCCAGGTGAGCGGATCGGTATTTTCCCATTCTTTTGCCAGCCAAGGCTGCAGTTCCATATCGTCTGAATATTTTACCAGCGTTTCTCCGATTCCATAGCGGATACATGCCCATCCGGAGTAAGAATTGTGCGGATTGACATCCAGTTCTTCATTGGAAGGATTGAAAGTCGTATCCCCGATCACCAGCGTTTTTTTCTCAGAACCGTCTGTGGCTGCCGCAGATGTATCCGACTCAGCTGCCGTACTTGTCCCGCTTTCCGTTTTGTCATTCTTGCTTCCGCAGCCGTACAGTCCCAGGCTGAGTGTCACGGTAAGAAGCAATGCCATTATTTTTTTCATGTTCTTTTTCATGCGTTTTTCCTCTCTCTTTTTCTTTTTGATATTATACAACTTGTCTCTGACATACTATGGTATCCATAAATCGCTCCGTCACAAAATAACTTTCGCATTTTTTCAATCGGATGTATATAAAACTTGTCATTCGATTCTGATTCGTTTTGCTGACATCTATCTGATCCGTATATTTGCTATACAAACAGCTGCCGGCATCACAGCACACTGTCCAGCAGCATACGCGTGTATTCGTGTTTCGGAAAATGCAGCACTTCTTCTGTTTTTTCCCCTGTTCTACGATCTTTCCCTGATACATGACCAGCACACGGTCACAGAAATTCTGCACCAGTGCAATATCATGGCAGATAAACAGATACGACATCTGACGTTCTTCCTGCAGAGCATCTAAAAGCTGCAGAATCTCCGCCTGGACGGTGACATCGAGTGCCG
>ENA-OPZZ01000884-OPZZ01000884.1-human-gut-metagenome-genome-assembly--contig:-NODE-884-length-21092-cov-8.112950_pt1 | contig 21092 bp, 24 predicted proteins | sample MGYA00242487_ERZ504511 | MGnify/ENA primary metagenome ERZ504511 (study PRJEB26092, sample SAMD00036241) | human gut metagenome | host: Homo sapiens | study: EMG produced TPA metagenomics assembly of... | reverse complement strand
AGCTTATTAAAGTGCGCCTAACATGTGCGATTATCCATTTTTCATTCCACAAGTCGTGCTCTTCGCGAATTCTTCCTTGTTTTGGTTCAAGGTTACGAACGAGCACCGCGAGTTTCGCAATTACCTATACAATTCTTCTTATAACATGGTTTCGTTCCGCCAAAGAATCCCGGTCTGATTTCTCCAACCTTGTGTCCTCTACTGCCAGAACTATAGCAATCCTCTAAAATAATGCATCTTAATCCAGCCCATCAGAGTGTGAAATCCTGCGTCAATATAGCAGAAACTTAATTTTCGCTGTACTAGTGAAACATTCTATATTCTTTGTATCTGTTTTCGCATTTACCACTCTTCACATTTAATATCACTTATCCGTTCGATTGGAATGACCGTTTGATCCGTCATAATTATGGTATGCTCGTATTCGTCTACCTTTTTTACAATACCGGAGCACATAACATAGGATCCACCGGCTTTTTTTGCATCGGGAATAAAATAAGTTATCGATACATTCTGTTCTATACCGATATTATTTCTGATTATGTTGATTTTTTCGTTCAGCTGAGCAATCACTTCCTCACTCAATTCCAATCTTTCATCAGTTAATCTTGCCGTTTCTTTTATCGCAGCATCATGTCCAGTCAAGGCTGCAAAAGGAGCAAACTGCGCTGCCCGATCCCGAAAAGGCATTTGCGGATGATTCTTAGAGACCGGATGCGGTAAATTAATGATATCGTCATAAGAATTATTTTTCATCCCTTCCAACTCCTTTACGCCTTATGTCCGCCAATCTGTTCATTTCTGTCCCGGGCGGTTGCACCTTCCTGAAGATTCATCCCCTTCAGCATAGCATTTTTTCCAAATTTCTTTTTAATACTGAGCATTGCTTCCTGCATACGTTTTTCGCGATCCAGCGCAGCCTCTTCCTCTTCCTGCTTTTTCCTTTGCGCCTCATAATCCGTAAAAAGATCCAACTGCTCATACACTTTTTCTTTCTTTACAGAATTTTCATCCACAAGCCTGTTCGCTGTGATATTAATTCTTCTGATAAGCAGGTTTCTGTCAACAATACCGTCATATAGTTCTATTACTGCATCCGTTATCATTTTTGTTGAGGAAGTCTGCCGTTTCAGATTGGTCGTTCCATGTGCGTGTTTCGGAATTCTTCTTCCATAACGGTCGATCGTAACCTCACCATGATATTTCTTTTTCCTGTCGGTATTATTCAAATTCTCAATATCATAACCAACTGTCAATACAATCTGATCCGTCACAAGCTTCTTATCCACCAAATCCAAAACCATCTGGTCCGTCATCTCTTTGACGACTAATTTTGCTTTTTCAAAGTCATAAGGACAATGAAGTACCTGTCCGGAACAAACACTGTTCGTTTCCGGTTTGTAAGCCTTGACCATTTTCATGGTACAGGGCTCATATCCCCAGGCATGATCGATCAGCAGCTCTGCATTAACGCCAAACAGTTTATATAGCAGATCTTCGTTATATAATTCATTCTCTTTTCCGATGGAACATCTGGCAATATCACCCATCGTATAGAGGCCATATTCTTCCAACTTCTTTGCATATCCCTTTCCGACTCTCCAGAAATCAGTAAGAGGTCTGTGGCTCCAGAGTTTCCTTCGGTATGACATTTCATCCAGTTCTGCAATTCGTACACCATCTTTATCTGCTTTAATGTGCTTCGCCACGATATCCATCGCAATCTTACACAGATACATATTCGTTCCAATTCCGGCAGTTGCCGTTATACCTGTCGTTTTCAGCACATCCTGTATCATGGTCATCGCAAGTTCCCTTGCTGTCATATTATAGGTATGCAGATAATCCGTTACATCCATAAATACTTCGTCGATCGAATAAGGGAAAATATCTTCCGGCGCAATATATTTCAGATAAATGCTGTAAATTCTGGTGCTGTATTCCAGATAGAGAGCCATCCGGGGAGGAGCAACAATATAATCAATCTCCAGTGCAGGATTGATATTTAATTCTGTACTGTCATCAGAAGAACCAATAAATGTTCTGTTCGGTACTTTCCACCTGCGGGCACTATTGGCTTCTTTTACTTTTTGAACAACCTCAAATAAACGAGCCCTTCCGGGTATCCCATAACACTTTAAAGCTGGAGATACCGCAAGACAAATCGTTTTTTCTGTTCTGCTTTTATCCGCAACCACAAGATTGGTCGTCAAAGGATCTCTATTTCGTTCTTTACATTCCACAGACGCATAGAATGACTTAAGATCAATTGCAATATAGGTTCTTTCCTTTTCCGTCATTCTGCACCTCCCAATTCTCCTGTGTTCCGTTTGTGATTATTTCTCCTTATCCATTGCCATATGTATCATTTTCTCGAAGGATTCTCTGAAATGCTCATCATCCTCCGATATTCGTTTTCTTGGTCCTTTTAAATGATTCTTTCCGAATGCTCTTCGTGCCTTCTTATTCAGATGCCGTTCCATAAGCATCTGGTCAATATTCTCATTGGTATACCATTTCCCAGACTGATGAATCGCATAAGCACCTTTTCCTAATACCATTGCCGCCACTCCATAATCCTGTGATACAATAATATCGCCTTTATGACAAATACTGATCAGTTTATAATCCACTGCATCTGCACCGGCTCCAACTACGATCACTTCACTGTAATCAGATGATAACACATGATTGGTATCACACAACAACGTTACCGGAAGATTATGCTCTTTTGCAACTCTTTCAACGATACTGACTACCGGACAGGCATCTGCATCAACCAAAATCTGCATATTCCCTCCTTTAATTGCACCTGAACGGAGTGCGAACCTCAATAAGATTACCACTGGGATCATACAGTCTTACAAGCTTCTGCCCACCTGCAAGTTCTGTCAGTTCGGTGGCATATCGGACGAAATACTTACCAGATTCATATTTCGCAAGCAATCCATCTATATCAAAATCCTCGAAATACAATTCCATCATGTTATTGAACGGCGTAGAAGTTTCATTCAATGTTTTCCCCCATATGTCGGCATCCTGCAAAACAAGTCCCTCCGATAAGATCACATTACCTTCATTCTTAAGAATCACTTGCAGTCCAAATAAGTCCCTATAAAATTCTATGGATTTTTCTATATCATCCACCACAATCAGTACATTCTTTAACATACCGGCCACCTCGCAATCCGCATTCGATTATATGATCTTCCCAGACAAATGATCAATTTCATGTTGACAGATCTGTGCCGTCCATCCGGACAGCTTCTGCCGCTGTTTTTTCCAGTTGAAGTCATAATATTCTACTTCAATTTCCTGATATCTGGTCGTCTTACGAACACCATCCAGAGACAGACAGCCTTCTTCCGTCTCATACATGTCATGCTTTGAAACAATCACCGGGTTAAACATAACAACATCTATAAATCCCATATTCACAATGATAATATTCTTCCTTACACCAATCATATTTGCAGCCATACCAACGCACCGTTCCCGGTTCGCCTGCAGTGTGTCCTGCAGATCCTTCCCAATCTGGATATCTGCTTTTGTGGCTAGCTTGGATGGCTGGCCTAAAAAGAAAATGTCTCTTACGATTTGCTTTACCATTTATTTTCTCCTGTATTTAATTTCTAATTCTTATTTATCCTGACCGGAAATCTTTCTCATCGGCTCAAGATTAATTTTACAGCATCAATCAAGTCCTCACTAAATCCTTTAATACCAACTCAAGTATAACATAGATATAACCCCTGTAGTGCATAAACTCGAAATATTCCTGTTCACTGGCAAATAAAATGTATTTGCCTTCTACGTATCCCATGTATCCGTTGCTTGTGTTATAACCTTTCATCTGCCAGTTCCCCCTTGATTTCTTTTTCTAATGTTATCAGTTTACACCAAATGGCTGTGCAAAAATCCCGACAACCAAAAGGCTAAACTTCCTAAATCATTTTTGTATTCAACAGCTAAAGATAGAGAATAGCAAGGATAGGAAGTAGTTACCCACCTTCCGGACATTCGTCCCAAAACAGGAATCCTACTGGAATACTTGCAGATAGATAAGGAAAGCAGCTTATCTTCCTTTGTCACAGTAAATCCTGTGTCATAAAGCTGATAAGCTGCCATTTTGTTCTGCAGGTATTCTATTTGTTCTCGCTCAACCTTTTCTTTAACTCAAAGATATTCTCCTCAATCCGCTGTATTACAGCCTTAAAATCATCATCTGATTTCCCCGTTGGATCATCAAGTCCCCAGTTATCATCAAATGCTCTTCCAATAAAAGGACATCCCACATTACAGCCCATTGATATTGCGATATCAACATCTGGGATATCAGTAATCAGCTTACTATACTGACCATTTGCTTCCATGTCTATTCCATAAATCTCTTTCATGATACGAACGGCATCCTGATTAATCTGAGGCTTTGTCTCTGTTCCGGCCGAATAGCTTTCAATGATTGTGGAATTAACCTGATATTCAGCTTTCTGCATTGCAGAAACAGCTTTCCAAAAACAACGATAATCAATAACATTTAACGGCACTCCCATCAATTCGGAAGTGCCACTTTTTCCAACTTATTATTCACATCAAAGCAAACCTTGTCCCCTTCATTGATGTTACATTCATAAAGCATGGCATCCTCTGCTTTTATCCTTATTTCTTCTCCTGAAGAATTCGTAAGCGTCACTATTGCCATGACTGGCATGCCTTTCGGTCGCTCTTCACAACCAAAGTCCAGGTCTTCCTCAATTCGTTTTACTGTGTATATCATAGCTATTCCTCCGAAAATAATATTAAAAATCAGTTCTCCATGTTCCTTCGAATTTTCTCTATCAAAGTGACATCTGCCGGTAGCCAGGCAACGCTGTCCAGTTGATCCTTCGTAAGCCATTTTGCAGCTTCCGCTTCTTTTAGTTCCAGGTGACCGGCTGTGACCTCTGCCCAGAAGCAATCCATGGAAAGGTGAAAGGTGGGATAATCATACTCTATAGTGTCAATCAAATCCCCTACCTTAATTTCTGTATCCAGTTCTTCCATGATTTCTCGTTTTAATGCTTCCTGAGGTGTTTCACCTGCTTCGATTTTTCCTCCAGGAAACTCCCAGCCGCCTTTCAGCTCACCGTAACCACGAGCCGTTGCAAAAATTTTATTCTTTTCTTTCATATTGTCGCAGATAACTGCTGCAACTACTTTTATTGTCTTCATTTGTTTCGTACCTCAAATCATTTATGCTGTAATATTTGACTGTAAATACCGTAATAAATCTTCTCTCACTGGATGATGCATTTTCAGCGTTACTTTCGTGATCGGCTACATACGTCCGCGATTATCTTCTTTCCGGGCATTTCTGGCTCCCACCAATCCCATTGTCACTTTCTTATCAAAAACTTTTTCAAAAGATTTTTTAGCCTGCTTCGCAAGTGTCACACGATGAACCAGAAACAACACTCTTTTGAAACCAAGCTCACGCATAGCAAGTGCGGATGCATATATCTTTCCTGTTCCCGAATTTGTCAAGAGAGTACGCACATCTTTTTATTTCTAATCACATAGAATTACAAAGCAATGCTCTTGTTTGCCTTTGGAAGCATATCCGCAGGAATCGAATTATGCAGCTTCCATACGAAACTGACAGGTCTCTCTCCTTCATGCTTCACATAATCTGCATTTCCTAAAAAAGTATATGGTGCTGTATATGAACCAAGCCTTTTAAATTCACGAACAAATAATGATATGATATCACCTGTATTCTTGTGATTAATATATCTCTGTATTTTTGCACTCGCTTGCCTATCCTGACTTTGGCTTTGCCAATGAAAGAGCTTATCGTTAATTGCATAATCCTCATACATAGTAGATGGAGAGAAATCTTTCTCTGATTTGTTCAGATTAATAAAAAAGATATCTGTTTTTTTATCTTCAAAACGTTTTACACCTTCTCTGAATTCCGGTGATTCTGTCTCTGTAAATAATCCAAATGCAGCCATAATCTGATTTGTGTTATAACGGCAGTGTAAATCCAGAGGACAAAGATAAGAGTATTCATTTCTCCCAGCAACAAAACTGATATGCTTACGATTGTATTTCAAAATCTGCAGAACTTCATCTCTTACAAAAGTTTCCTTTAGGACTCAATTCCTTCATCGATACTTTGGAAACCGCATTTAGCCGGATTCTTTTTATAAAATGTATAATAAAGCATATTTCGCATGATGCGTTCTTCTTCGTTATTTGCAACTTTATTACCGTCAATATATCTGATCCAATAATCCAGTAGTCTGGCTGAGTTCACATGGAAAAATCCGGTCATCATACTGTAAATTTTATCATCTACATCTCTGTCATCTTCAATAATGCCTGCCCACTTTTTTAAGCGGAACAAAGATCTGGCACCTGTATTCTGATAGAAATCATACAGAGACATATTATATTCCAGCAAAAAGTTTTCCAGATTAAGCGGTAATCCAGTATCTTCTTCAAAGGTTCTCACCATTTCAATCAGTGCTCTTTTGTTATTATCTGTCTGCTTCAGGTTCTCCAGAATATATTCTTTTGCATACTTTTCAAGTTCGATATAGCAACCTCTTGGCAGATTGCTGAATCCATCCTCCACCTGTTTACGAATGGATTTTCGGCCTTTCCCTACAATTGCCTCAAATTTCATTGCAAAATTATACTTTTTGTTTGCCTGTCCAATAAAATCAAGAACCGTAAGGCAATCTTTCCCTGGACTTAAACGTAACCCTCGTCCTAGTTGCTGTAAAAATACAGTCGCACTTTCTGTTGGCCTCAAGAATAAGACGGTGTCTATAGCCGGGATATCCACACCCTCATTATATAAATCCACAACGAAAATAAAGTTTATCTTTCCACTTAACAAATCTGTTTTTGCATCATTTCGAATATCGTCTGCACTTTTCGAAGATAATGCAATGGACGGGATTCCTTTATCATTAAAATATTTCGCCATGTAATTTGCGTGAGCAACACTGACACAAAATCCAAGACCTTTCACAGACGAAATATCTGTCACATATTTTTTTACACTGTTTAAAATCAAAGCGCAACGTCTTGTATCTGCCGTATATACTTTTTCCAGCTCTGACACATCATATTTACCACGCGTCCATTTGAAATTCCTATAATCTGTGTCATCTGTTACACCCAAATACTGAAAAGGACTTAACAGATTTCGATCAATCGCTTCACCCAACAGTAATTTTGATGCAATACGTCCATCAAAATACTTCAGGATATCCTTACCATCCATTCGGTCAGGAGTAGCAGTCAATCCTAATAGAATCTTCGGCTCATAGTATGCCAGTAATTCCTGATAAGAATCAGCTGCTGCATGGTGGAATTCATCCACTATGATAAAGTCATAATAATCCTTGCTTGTCCACTGAGAAAGCTTTGCAGAATTGAATGACTGGATACTGATAAACAGATGCTCAATATCCGTTGGTTTATAACCATCTACGTACAACTCACCAAAATTAAAGTCATTCAAAACTTCCTGGAATTTCTGAATGCTCTGTTCGAGAATCTCCTTTCTGTGAGCCACAAATAACAAGCGTGCTCTTGGGTTCTTCTCCTTAAAAGCTTTATAATCAAATGCCGCAATAATTGTTTTTCCAACACCTGTCGCTGCAGAAACCAGATTACGATAATGTCCGTATACTTCTCGTTCTGCAGCAAGATTATCCAAAATTTCCTGCTGATATGCATATGGTCGAATCGAAACCTGAAGACTACGTTTTGACTTTCTATCAAATGTAGCCTTCGTTAATTCTTTTTTCAGCTTTTCATGACAGTCTGGGTTTTCAGGGTCAAAGGTTTCAAAAGAGGCATCATTCCAGTAACTCTCAAAGGAAACCGAAAACTTTTTCATAATATCAAATGACTCTTTCTCAGTCACCTTCACATTCCAACTCCAATCCCCCAGTCAAAGCTGGATTTGAAAGATTTGAGGAGCCAATATATGCAGTTGAAAATCCCGTGTCTCTTTTAAACAAATAAGATTTTGCATGCATACGTGCATGATTCGTTTCATAATTAATCTTCACTTCCGTATTTGGAAGCTCTGCAAGAGCAACAATCGCTTTATAATCTGTAGCCTGTGTATAAGTCGTTGCAATCACACGTAAACGAACACCCTCTCGTTTCGTGAATGCAGTCAATTCCACAAGAAGTGGACGTATTGCACTCCACTTAATAAATGAAACCAAAAGATCAATAGAATCAGAGGACAAGATTTCTTTCTTCAATTCCGAAAGCATACTTGGCTCATTTTTAGATCCTGTAAACAAGGCATTCTCTACAATTGACGTTTCCGGATGCACGGCTTTGATTGTATTAATGCTTCTTGCTGAATTCATTTTTTCATATAATGAGGTTAATACTTCTCCTTTTTCAAGAATGATATTATCCTCAAATTCAGGTTCATTCGTATGCTCTGCTATTTCCTGAACGATTTCATTACATAAGCGAATTTGTGCCAGTAACGATTCATTTTCTTTAGATGACGGGAAACTGTCTCTTAAGTATTGTAAAGCCTGATTTATGACATATGATATGTATATGGTAAGAATACGTCTTGCATCCTCTCCATCAAGCTTTTCTAATTCTATATCATATTTTTCACGATCAAACTGCTGCAGTTCTTTATTTATTCTCGTATTAACAATCTGTTCGTATATCCCATTTTTTAACATTAAACCCATCTCCTTGTTATGTATCATTCCTATTTACAACAATGTAAGTCAGAATATACTGTTATTATTAATTATACTACACAGACTCATAATTCGGTGGGAAAACTTTCCGGAAGCAATTCTTCGAAATACATATAATTATAAGGAAAATTCATAATGCTTTCTTCCACTCTTCTGTTCGTGGCTCTGCTGTTTTCTTGTTTCTACTTCAATCTGCTTTGCAGCAAATGCTTGTAATACACTTGTCATAAATAAGATTCTGGAATTTCAGCTTGTTCTAACAATTTTTCGCTTTGATAGACATTCTTCGTAAATCCAATATGTTAAATAAAAACGCCAGTAGAATACTCCACTGACGCCTTACAAATGCTATTGTTTTTTCTTATTATGTATTAATAACTTTACTTATGATTCCCAATAGCATTTGAATCATTCTCTCAAATGACTCCTTAAATTTTTGTATTCTACCCTATCACACTGGCACCAAATGGCATGAAAGAAAGTCTTGCCATCTTGAAAAACTGCTTTCCAAACGGAATTCCAACTATCGTAATACACCATATACAACCAACTATCAGATTTCCAAGCGCCATTTCCCAGCCAAAAAATACAATCCATATGAGATTTACCAAGAATGAAAACATACCATTTCCATACACGATTTCTTTTCCAAACGGCCAGAATGCCAACGTTGCAAATTTAAAGCATTGCAGGCCTACCGGAATTCCAATAATTGTAATACACCATATGCATCCTGCAAAAACCCATGCCAGTCCACCCAGCAATCCTCCAAATATAAACCAAAGGATATTACCTATAGTTCTCATGATAACACATCCCCCTTAAAGTCCTCTGAACATCTGATCAACATGATTTCTACGATTTCTCAGCCAGCTTTACGGTAGAATCTCAAGCCAGTATCCATCTGGATCTACAATGAAATAGATTCCCATCGCTTCATTTTCGAAGCAAATGCACCCCATCTCTTCGTGCTTCTTGTGCGCTGCCTCATAATCCTCCGCCTTAAATGCCAGGTGGAATTCGCATTCACCCAGATTATACGGCTGTGGATGATCTTTAAGCCAGGTAAGTTCCAACTCAAAATCACTTACATCGTTGCTCAGATACACAATAATAAAATCATCGGTAGTTTTTCTTCTCACCTCGTGCAGATCAAGGGCCTCGTTGTAAAATTTAATAGATTGGTCCAGATCTGATACATTGTAATTTTCGTGAATCATCTTAAATTTCATAGTTCTTCTCCTTTTGTACATTTTGTGTTTCTAATACGTGACTTAGATATCAAATCTCCACCCACAATCACCATGATAAATCATTTGTTTTGTCATATCACCGTCAATGCAGATGTTTTCACCTGTGATAAAGCCTGCTTTTTCAGAGCAAAGAAACAGTACCATATTGGCAATATCCATGGGAATTCTCCCCAAAAGCCGCTTTCTATTTCTGCTGCCACAACATTGTATATTCTTTTTCACCAGTAGCACCATCGAATCCTTCGCATTGGATATCAAACCCTTCTCTTTGGTAAAAAGAGAGAGCTCTGGTATTTTTCTGATATACATTTAATCGTAATCTAACTTTTTTATTCTTGATATAATCTAATAAAAGTTTACCTATACCACATGACTGCATTTCATCAGAAACAAAAATGCCTTCAATATATTCGTTACTTAACCCTACAAATCCTTGAATTATTTTATTATCTTCATACACATAGACTTCCGCTTGTAACAACATTTCCTTGACTAATTCATAATTACTTGTCCAATATTGCTCAGGAATAAAATAATGTGCTTTCAGATTGGTTTTTAGCCATATGTCAGCAACTCTATTAAAATCTATGTTCTTCATCTTTCTGATCATAACGATTATTCTCCATCAACTCTCGATTTCAGAGCATCATTTCTAATACTGATTTTACCATACTTGTTAGGCTCAGTCCATCTTTTATCCCCAAAGATACAATCAGAAATGGCAGCCAGCTTGACTACCATTTCCCGCATATAACAATCAAAATCTTTGGCAAGGAATCAGCCGGTGGTCATCAAGCATATGCTGTGGCAATTAAATAGTAATCAAATTCCATATATATTTTTATAAAATAGAAACGACAGGTCCGAAACCCTTGATTTTCAAGGATTTTCGTCCTGTCGTTTTTCATTTCCATAGTCAGGCGGATAAAATCATCCGCTTCGCTACACAGCTCTACACCGAATAACTGCTCCGCAGGGGACTTACTTGATTCGGTTAAATTTTACGAGATTATAATCCCACTCGTCCCTATCAGGAAGCTGCTTACAGATTCTTAATTCGTTCAATTGCTTCCAGTGTATTCTCATGGGTTCCAAACGCAGTGAGACGGAAGAATCCCTCACCATGAGCACCGAATCCTGAGCCTGGAGTTCCTACGATGTTGGCTTTTTCAAGGAGATAGTCAAAGAACTCCCAGGAAGTCATCTTATCAGGTGTTTTCAGCCAGATATATGGAGCGTTTACGCCACCGGATACGGAATAGCCTGCTGATGCCAGACCTTCGTAGATGGCCTTGGCGTTGCTCATGTAGTAACCTACCTGTTCTTTCAGCTGTGCTTTTCCTTCAGGAGAGTATACAGCCTCTCCTGCACGCTGTACGATATATGGCGCACCATTAAATTTTGTGCCATGACGTCTTGCCCAGAGACTGTGGAGATCTACACCGTCACGAACCAGATCCTTTGGTACAACTGTAAAGCCGAGACGGACACCTGTGAAACCTGCATTTTTGGAGAAGCTGCGCAGCTCGATGGCGCAGGTTCTTGCTCCTTCGCACTCATAGATGCTGTGCGGTACATTTTCTTCGGAGATGTATGCTTCGTATGCTGCATCATAGATAATTACAGAACCGTTTTTATTTGCATAGTCTACCCATTCCTGAAGCTGCGGTTTGGTGATCGCACCACCGGTTGGGTTATTCGGGAAGCAAAGGTAGATAAGATCCGGTACTTCTTCCGGGAATTCCGGAAGGAAGCCGTTGGATGCTGTACATGGCATATAGATTACGTTATCAAAGTTGCCACGTTCTTTGTTGTATTCTCCTGTACGGCCTGCCATTACGTTTGTATCTACATATACTGGGTATACAGGGTCGCACACTGCAATCTTGTTATCCAGTCCGAATATTTCCTGAATATTTCCGGAATCGCTCTTTGCACCGTCAGAGACAAAGATTTCATCTGCTTCAATGTCACAGCCTCTGTCTTTGTAGTCGTTCTTTGCAATAGCAGATCTTAAGAATTCATAACCAAGATCTGGTGCATAACCATGAAAAGTAGCTGCATTACCCATTTCATCTACAGATTTATGAAGTGCCTCAATGATTGCCGGAGCCAGAGGCTGGGTTACATCACCGATTCCCAGTGAGATCACGTTTGCCTGTGGGTTGGCTTCTTTATATGCTTTTACTTTTTTTCCAATTGTGGAAAACAGATAGCTTCCCGGTAATTTCAGATAGTTGTGGTTTACTGTTACCATGTTTGATTTCCTCCCTGGCATATTTCGCAGTTTTTATATACCTGTCTACAGCAGGCTGCTGCTTTGCCTTTCCATTTCTATTTGTGTCTGTTCTGCAAATATATTTTATTCGAGTTTTATTATACTTAATTATTTAATAATGTAAAGTCTCAAAGTGTTTTCTGAGAATAATTTTTAATATTAACATTACTGTTCACTGGTAATATCCCGCGAGGTGTTTTTTGTGAGCGAAGGTCACAGAAAACCCGAGACATACTGCGCGAATTTATGCGATTAGCATAAATTCTGTGCATCGCGAAGCGTGTTGCTGTGAACAGAGTGAACAGTAACATTTTTTACTCCGGGCATAATGTCCGGGGTGATTTATTTTATTTACGCTTCTCTACTTCTTTCATAAGTGTCTCGCGCGCACTTGCAGGATTTGCCTTGCCTTTCATCTCTTTCATGATCTGGCCTACAAAGAAGCCCATGACTTTATCTTTACCTCCCAGAAGTTCTGAAAGTGGTCCTGGGTTAGCATCCAGGATTCTGTTGATGGTTTCTTCCAGAAGTCCTGTGTCTTCTACAATCTTCAGACCATGTTCCTCAATGTAGGCTACAGGATCAATGTCTTCCTCAAAGACTTTCTCAAAGACTTTTTTGGCATTCTGAGGGCTGACTTCGGATTTTTCTACCATTACCAGAAGATCTGCAAGATGGTTCGGTGAGAAAGATACCTGTTCCGGATCCATAGCTTTATCTTTCGTCAGACGGAGTACCTCACCCATAAACCAGTTTGCTGTCTTCTTTGCATTTCCGTAGATTGCTGCTGTTTCTTCAAAAAGACCTGCAAGATGGCGGGATTCTGTAAGGATTCCCGCATCGTATGCCGGAAGTCCGTACTCTTCCTGATAACGGGCCTGTTTCACTTCGCGAAGCTCCGGCTGTTCTGCTTTGATCTTTTCAATCCATGCATCAGAGATATGGATTGGAGGCAGGTCAGGATCTGGGAAATACCTGTAGTCTTTGGCATCCTCCTTGGAACGCATGGCGTAAGAATATTCTTTGTTGTCATCCCAACGGCGTGTCTCCTGTGTAACTGCCTTGCCTTCTTCGATCAGTTCGATCTGACGTTCTCTTTCGCCTTCGATTGCTCTGGCAATGGCTTTGAAAGAGTTCAGGTTCTTCATCTCTGTTCTGGTACCGAATTCTTCTGCTCCCACTTCACGGACAGAAAGGTTAACGTCTGCACGCATGGAGCCTTCCTGAAGCTTACAGTCTGATACACCCAGATACTGCATCATACAACGGAGTTTTTCAAGATAGGCGATTACTTCCTCAGAGCTTCTCATATCCGGCTCGGATACGATCTCGATCAACGGGACACCGCTTCGGTTATAGTCTACCAGGGAGCAGTCTTCCCATTCATCATGAATCAGTTTACCTGCATCCTCTTCCATATGCATTTCATGGATGCGGATTTTCTTTTTGCCTGCAGAGGTTTCAATCTCTACCCATCCGTCATGACAGATTGGCAGATATAACTGAGAGATCTGATAGTTCTGTGGGTTGTCCGGATAGAAATAGTTCTTACGGTCAAATTTGCAGTACTGATGGATCTGGCAGTTTGCTGCAAGACCTGCTTTCAGGGCAAACTCTACTACTTTCTTATTTAATACAGGCAGGGAACCCGGCATACCTGTGCAGACCGGGCATGTATGTGTATTGGGTGCTCCTGCCGAATTCAGTAGGAGCATCCGCAGAAAAGATTTTTGTCTTTGTTGCAAGTTCTACATGGACTTCAAGTCCTATGACTGTTTCGTACTGTTTCATTATCTGGTGCCTCCTTCTCCTGGCACGGCAAAGGAGCCGCGGCTGGTTTCATAGGCGTGTGCTGCACGCAGGATTTTCTTTTCCATGAAGCAGTCCCCGATCATCTGGATACCGATTGGGAGACCTTTGCTGTCTTTTCCGCATGGAACTGTAATTCCCGGAAGACCGCAGAGATTGACTGCTACTGTGTAGATATCTCCAAGATACATGGCAAGGGGATCTTTTAAGCTTTCACCGATCTTCGGTGCTGTAAATGGAGATGCAGGTGCAAGGAGCACATCATATTTGCCAAATGCCTGGTCAAATTCTTTCTTGATCAGGGCTTTTGTGCGGAGTGCCTTCAGATAGTATGCATCATAATAACCGGAGCTTAACACGAAGGAACCAAGCATGATACGGCGTTTTACTTCCTCACCGAAACCTGCTGTTCTGGTCTTTTTGTACATGTCGTGAAGACCTTCATATTCTGCTGCACGGAAACCGTACTTCACTCCATCGAAACGTTCCAGGTTGGAACTTGCTTCTGCACTGGCGATAATATAATAAGCCGGAATCATGTATTCCATGGTTTTGATAGAGAAGAATTCTACTTCTGCTCCCAGTTCTTTCAGCGTATCAAGAACACCCATAAAAGATGCTTTTACTTCCGGATCAAGTCCCTCTGCCAGATATTCTTCAGGAACTCCGAATTTCATCCCCTTGATATCTCCTGTCAGTTCTTTGGAGAACTGAAGATCTTCTCTTTTCATGGATGTGCTGTCTTTTGTATCATGTCCTGCGATGATCTCCAGAAGAGCTGCACAGTCAGATACGTCTTTTCCTACAGGTCCGATCTGATCCAGGGAAGATGCATAAGCTACAAGACCATAACGGGATACTGTTCCATAGGTTGGTTTAATTCCGGTTACACCACAGTAGGAACTTGGCTGACGGATAGATCCGCCTGTATCTGAACCAAGTGCCAGATAAGTTTCTCCTGCTGCTACTGCTGCACAGGAACCACCTGAAGAACCGCCTGGTACATGTTCCAGATTCCATGGGTTTCTGGTGATGCCGTAAGCGGAGGTCTCTGTTGTACTTCCCATGGCAAATTCATCCATGTTTGTTTTTCCGATAATGACCAGTCCGGCTTTTTCCAGACGATCAATGACTTCTGCATTATACTGAGGCACAAAATTCTCAAGAATCTTTGATGCACAGGTAGTTTTCTTTCCATTAATACAGATATTATCTTTGATTGCGATCGGTACGCCTGCAAGAGGACTGGTATAAGTACCGTCCTCAATGCCTTTTTGTACTTCTTCTGCACGTTTGTATGCTTCTTCTTTATATGTGTCAAGATAAGCGTGTACTTCTGAATCCTGTTTCTCAATCTGTTCAAAAACAGTTTTTACTCCATCCAGGACGCTGACCTGACGCTGTTTTATTTTTTCCCCAAGCTGCAGGGCTGTTAATTTTTCCAACTCCATTGTCCTGTCTCCTATCCTATGGTTTTCGGAACCTGATACTGTCCTTCTTTTGCTTTCGGTGCATTTGCCAGCATTGCTTCTTTGTTGTCTCCGTTTGTGACAACATCCTCACGAAATACGTTTTCATCCTGGAAAATATGGGACATAGGCTCTACTTCCGATGTATCCAGTTCATCCAGCTTCTCTACATAATCAAGCATTTTCTGCATTTCAGCTTTTGCTTTTTCCTTTTCTTCTTCTGAGAGTGAAAGCTTGGCCAGGATGCAGACATTTTCCATTGTTTCATCATCTATGATCTTTGCCATGATTTTCTCCTTATATATACTGCCTGTAACATTCTATATTGCTTTTATTTCCGACTTCTTATTTACGGTTCCAGACGGTTCATATCTCGCGGGAAGAGACAGGTTTCACGAACATTCTCTTCACCGATAAGCTGCATGGTCAGACGTTCCAGACCGATTCCCAGTCCACCGTGAGGCGGCATACCATGTTTGAAGGTATCCAGATACTGTTCCATGCCTTCCTGCGTCATACCTCTGTCTTCAATTTTCTGTACCAGCATGTTGTAATCATGGATACGCTGTCCGCCTGTTGTGATCTCAAGGCCTTTGAATAACAGGTCAAAGCTTAAGGTAAATCTTGCGTCTTCCGGATCATCCATTGCATAGAATGGACGTTTCTTTGACGGATAATGTGTGACAAATACGAAATCTGAGCCATATTCTTCTTTGAAATACTGTCCGATCAGTGCTTCTTCTTCCGGCTCCAGGTCAAATGGATTTCTGATCTTACGGTTATATTTCTGTGATACCAGTTCCTTGGCTACATCGAAACGGACTGCCGGGATTTTGGATACATCCGGGATCTCAAGCTTCAAAATCTGTACTTCTTTTGCATATTCTGTTTTCAGAAGGTTCATGGCATACTGGAGGAATCCTGTTTCCATTGCCATAATTTCTTCGAAGCTGTCAATATATCCCATCTCGAAGTCCAGACTGGTGTATTCATTTAAGTGACGTTTGGTATTATGTTTCTCAGCCCGGAATACGGGGCCTGTCTCAAATACTCTGTCAAATACGCCAACCATCATCTGTTTGTAAAACTGTGGGCTCTGCGCAAGTACTGCAGGTTTGTGGAAGTAGCTGAATTTGAAAAGGTTTGCCCCACCCTCTGCTCCTCTGGCTCCGATCTTTGGAGTGTGGATTTCTGTGAATCCCTGTCCGTAGAGATAATCGCGGAATGCTTTTGTCAGTGCCTCCTGGATTTTAAATTTGGAACGCTCCTGAATATTTCTCAGGGAAATCGGTCTGTAGTTTAATTTTGCTTCCAGGGAAGTGTTCAGTTTCCATTTGTCGATTGCCATTGGAAGTGGCTCTGCCGGTGTTGATAAAATATCAATATGACGAATACGAAGCTCTCTTCCGTGGGGTGCTCTCTCCTCTTCATGCAGGATTCCTTTCACCCTGATCGTCATTGCTTCCTTCAATTCATGAATGGAAACATTTGCCATTTCATTTTCATAGACTGTCTGGAATAAACCTTCCCTTCTTCTAAGAATGATAAATGCCACATCACCCATATTACGGATGCTGTGAACAGCGCCTTCGATTACGGCTTCCTGGTTCAGGAGATTATTACCTACGAGTTCCTCCCAGGTATTGATTTCTTTTTTCCATGTTCCATCCATAAATTCCATTTCCTCATCCTCCATTTCTTCATTTCTGAAAACCTTTGTGATATCTTCACTGGTTTCAAGTTCAAAAGGCTTTTCGTGCAAGCACAACGACTTTTTGGCTTAAAACCCTGGAATATCAAAAAGGCGTAATCAGAAAATCCGGAGACACTTATCCCCTGGACTCTCTGATTACGCCTTTGTAATCATTCTTCCTGTTATTATCTATTTTATGTTTGTTTGTGTTCTTTCTATATATAATATAATGTTAGGGTTAAAATGTATTTTGCCTCTAACTTGATATGAACAAAAATATATTCTGTATATTACCACATATTCTGTCAAAATAATATCGTCATTTTTTACAAAATTTTCCTTATTATTTTCGGATATTTTATTTAGAACGTGTTTGAAAAATCAGATTTCATCATACATCAGCATGAGTAACATCTGTGCAGTTTCTACCATGTTGGTTCCTGAATCCATGCTGCATTTCTGGTATGTGTCGATATGCTTCCTCTTCTGTCATCTGGTTTTTTTCCATCAGAAGGCGTTTGGCATTCGAGATATAATTCTGTTCTTTTTCTGATCTGGGCTTTGGTTTCTTTTTTTCATTTTTTGATCCGGCGTTCCAGATGATAGATTGCATGTCATTGACCGTATCTATCAGTGCGCTTGCTTTCATCGGCATCTGTACAGTGCTAACGGAATTCGGTGCTTCATCTATAATACGCTGAGAAGCCAGAAGCAACATTTCAAAATACTGTGGCAGGTTATCGAGAGCGTCTTTATAATAGGCATCTGTCAGCTTATACCCACATATCAGAACACCACTGTCAAGCTCTGAGATACTGGCCAGCGCATTAGAGACAGAGCTGCAGACAGAGGCTACTGTGAGCCCATGTCTGTTAAGTATTGTGCGGATTTTCTTTGCGTCTTCAATTTTCGGTAACGCAATCACAATGCTGCTGCTCATAACTCTGCCACTCCTATTTCTGTTACAGCCTGAGTTTCCGTCCACTGCTTATTGCTTTTTGCAACCTCTGCAGGGGACTTGTTTGATTTTGATCAAGCGGATATTCGCAATCCGCTTCGCTACTTGCTCATAACCGAATAACTGCTTCGCAGTTTATCAGAAGAAGCTTCGCTCCTCCTGATACAAACAAGTCCCCACCCACTGCTTATTGCCTTTTACAATTTCTACAGGGGACTTGTTTGATTCGGTTAAATTCTGTATAAGTATTCCTCGATTTCCCAGGCTGAAATTTCTCTTGTATAGCGCAGCCATTCTTTTTTCTTGGCTGCTGCGTATTCTTTACAAAATTCTGTTCCAAGTACTTCTTTGATCCAGTCACTCTGTTCGAAGTAATCAATTGCTTCGTTCAAATTTCCCGGAAGATTTTCAATCTTCATTGTTTTCTGATCTGTTTCGGATAACTCTCTGCTGGAGGACTTAGTCGGATAAATCTTCTTATTGATTCCATCCAGTCCTGCTGCCAGACATACTGCAAATACCAGATACGGATTTGCTGCTGCATCCGGACTTCTCAGTTCGATCCTTGTCTCCATACCTCTGGATCCCGGAATTCTTACCAGTGAATTCTGGTTGTTCTTTGTCCATGTCAGTTCTGTCGGTGCTTCATAGCCCGGAACCAGACGTTTGTAGGAATTTACGATAGGATTGGTGATCAGTGCCATCTCTTTGCTGTGAGCCAGAAGACCTCCTACGAAGTAATAAGCTTCTTCGCTTAATTCCTGTGGATTTCCCGGATTGACGAATACATTTCTTCCATCTTTAAATAAGGAGAAATGAATGTGCATTCCGGAGCCGTTTACTTCTGCCCTTGGTTTCGGCATAAATGTCGCATGAAGTCCATGGCGTTTGGCAATGGTACGGACCGTCATCTTAAATGACATGATCCGGTCTGCAATCGTACGGACTTCACCGTATTTGAAATCTACTTCGTGCTGTGCAGGAGCAGTTTCATGGTGAGAAGATTCTACCTCAATCCCCATGTCTTCCAGATTTAATACAATATCACGTCTTGCGTTTTCACCCAGATCCACAGGACTGACATCCAGATATCCGGCCTTTTCATGTGTTACAGTAGTCGGAACTCCGTTATCATCTGTATGAAAAAGGAAAAATTCACATTCCGGATCTACCAGACAGGTGTATCCCTCCTTCTTTGCCTCCCGGGCGGTTTTCTTCAGGATATATCTCGGACTTCTCTCATGAGGGGTTCCGTCCGGACAATAGATATCGCATAACAGTCTGGCAACTTTGCCCTGCTGTGGTCTCCATGGGAGAATTGCAAAGGTGTCAAGATCCGGTCTTAAGTACATATCCGGTTCGGATTCTCCTGCGATTCCTGCGATAAAGGAACCATCTACGATACATCGGTTATCCAGTGCACGGGGAAGTTCCCGGGCAGTTATGGCGATGTTTTTCAGCGTTCCGAACATATCTGTGAACTGGAGACGGATAAATTCCACGTCTTCCTCCTCAGCCATCTGTAATATTTCTTCTCTGGTATAATTCCCCATTTTCATTCACTCCTTGTCAGCATAGTTTCTGCTGTTTTTTGCTTTCTTAATGATTCTTCGATATAATTTGTTTTCTGTCTGCAGAATACTCCTCTTGCGATGGATTGCGCAGAGGCATACATAATTCCTCTCCGCCGCAGTGCAATTCTGTCCAGAGGACTTTTTATGTTATGGAAACATTACGGAATAATTTCATATAACATAAAAAATGGCGCACTTTCTACAGTTACTTTTCTATAGAAAGAACGCCTTTGTTCATGTAGGCAATTATAGCAATGTACCTTTTCTTTGTCAACTGCTATGATTGATTTTCTTCTACAGATTTTCCTGCACTTTTCTTGTTTTGACTCGAATCCTGTTTTTCCTCTCTTAGGTCAAGCATATTCTTTCCTTACATTGACCCTATTCACGCTTTTCTCCTCTTAGGTCAAGCATATTTTTCCCTTACATTGACTCTATTCACGCTTTTCTCCTCTTAGGTCAAGCATATTTTTCCCTTACATTGACCCTATTCACGCTTTTCTCCTCTTAGGTCAAGCATATTCTTTCCTTACATTGACTTTAATTATCGTTCTTCTAATTCAAGTCACTCGCAAGCTTTTCTTATGTTGACTTTAATTAAGGTTTTCTTGTTTCAAGTCATCCATGACCTTATTTCAAGATAATCTGGATCAGCTTTTTCAAATACACTTTAACTTAAAAAAGGTGTTATCGCCTAATAATCATTCATTAAGCAACAGCACCTTTTTCAAACTTCTCTTCTTATTATTTACAAATAGGAATATCCCATCAGTGATTCATCTACCGCCTTCGCAGCTTCTCTGCCTTCGCGGATTGCCCATACTACCAGGGACTGACCTCTGTGCATATCTCCTGCTGTGAAGACTTTGTCTACGGAGGTCTGATACTGCTCTGGTTTTGTATCTACATTGGTTCTTCCGTTAATGGCTACCTTAAATGCGTCTGTTACATATTTCTCACTGCCAAGGAATCCGGCTGCGATAAGAACTACGTCTACAGGGATAACTTCTTCGCTTCCTTCTACAGGAACCATCATCATACGTCCTGTCTTTGGATCTTTTTCGCTCTTTAATTTTGTGAGCTTTGCCTGGCAGACATTTCCGTTTTTATCTTTGATAAATTCTGTAACAGTAGTCTGGTATACTCGTGGATCATGTCCGAATACTGCGATAGCTTCTTCCTGGCCATAGTCTGTTTTGAGGACTCTCGGCCACTGCGGCCATGGATTGGATGGTGTTCTTTCCACTGGCGGCTTGGGCATCATCTCTAACTGGATCACAGATTTGGCACCCAGACGGATAGATGTTCCCACACAGT
>ENA-OPZZ01000881-OPZZ01000881.1-human-gut-metagenome-genome-assembly--contig:-NODE-881-length-21122-cov-3.566230_pt1 | contig 21122 bp, 19 predicted proteins | sample MGYA00242487_ERZ504511 | MGnify/ENA primary metagenome ERZ504511 (study PRJEB26092, sample SAMD00036241) | human gut metagenome | host: Homo sapiens | study: EMG produced TPA metagenomics assembly of... | reverse complement strand
CCGATATGGCCGAGCTCGCCAAGATCGGCATCATCCCCAGCCCCGGCGAATTCTACGGCGCTCCCGCCTACCTGCGTTTCTCCGCCACCGCCACCGACGAGGCCATCCGTTCCGCCTGCGAACGTCTCACGGCGTAATGAGATCGTAAGTGGCGTTGAGCCGTTCACGCCCCAAACTGGGCGGCCTTGTTGCCGAATTTGCGGCGCACAGCGTCCAGTGCGGCCTCGGCATCATGCAAACGCGCCTGTGAGGTCTGGCCGCAGGCATTGTCGGCCTCTTCGAGCATGTCATCCAGTGAAGGCTGCACGGCCGTAGCCGCCGCCTTACTGAGCGAAGACGTGCTCATACCGGCCAAGCGAATAGTTTTGGGCAGGGGAGTGGCAGACTCCGCCGAGGCCGGTAGCCCCAGCATGACTTTCAGCTGCCGCACGCATTCCGGGTACAGCACGCCGGCCGTATCGGTCGGCCGCTCCATCGTAAAAGACCGGGTCTGATAGCTCAGGTCGGCGAACCGCAACTTCACCGTCAGCGTGCGCGCCACCAGCCCCTTGCGCCGCAGCGTGCTGGTTACTTCGTCGCAGGCCGAACGCAGTAGCCCACACACCACGCGCATATCGCGTGTATCCTCGGCCAAGGTTTCCTCGGACCCAATGGATTTCTCCTCGCGTACCGTGGTAATTTCGCGGGAATCCAACCCGTGCGAGGCCGCCCATAATCCACGTGCCGCAGCCGGGGAGCCAGTGGCACGAGTCAATGCAGCCTCATCCAGCTGAGCCAATTCAGCCACCGAATGCACGCCCCAAGCATTAAGCCGCTTCTCCAAAGACGGCCCGATTCCCGGAATACCACGCAATGGCATCATCTGCACGAATTCGGCCGAGCGGGCCGCGGGAATCAGCAGCATGCCGTCCGGCTTGGCATTGGTCGAGGCCATTTTGGACACCAGTTTGTTACAGGCGATACCCACTGAACACGTCACGTGGAAGCGCTCGGCCACCTGAGCGCGAATCCACGCGCCGATCGCGCTCGGCCGCCCCCACTCCAGCAGTGCGGCGGACACATCCATATAGCCCTCGTCCACCGAAACCTGCTCGAACCGGTCGGTGACGGTCAAAAACACCTCATGCATGATTCGGTGCGACATCATGCGGTAATACGCCATATGCCACTGGCAGGAAAAATGCCGTTCGGGCACAACCGATGGCGCGCGCGGCCGGCATCGCCGAATTGATGCCGTATTTCCGGGCTTCGTAGCTCGCGGCGGACACCACCGCGCGCGGCCCGGTGCCGATGATTACCGGCTTGCCTTTGAGCCCGGGGTTGCGCGCCACCTCCAATGAGGCATAGAAGGCATCCATGTCGATATGCAGCACGGTGCATCCGGTCTCGTCGTGGCCCCAATCGCGTTTGGCGGCCTCAAGTCTCGGTGCGGTGCTCATGCCACCATTGTAGGAATGCCGAACGAGGTCATGCTCACTATGTGGCGCGCATGACGCGGCGCTCATTGTCATAATGCCGAATATCGCCGGAATTCCAAGGGTTTACGCACTGTGCGGCTGTTTCGCATGGTGGGTGCGATTCCACGGAATCGTCCACATTGCGTCACTGTCCGTAACGCCTTCCAAGTCAATGCGCGCTGTCCCGGCTCTCCGAGTAGCGTAAACCTCATGAAGAAGGCAGTGGTCGGTATCCTCAACCGTGTTCCCGTGGTTCTTATCGTGATTGGTGAGGCACTGGTGATTTATTTGGCTACGGCCGTCGCCAAACTTGCGTTCACCCAGCTCGATCCGCTGTACTCGGTGTGGTATCGCGTGGGATTCATGGCGGTGCTGTTGCTGCTGTGGCGCAGGCCCTGGAACAAGGCGAAGCGAGCGCAACTGTTTCACCGCGACGCCCGCAGCTGGGGGCTGGTCGTACTGCTCGGCTGCTCGCTGGTGCTGATGAATACCCTGTTTTATGTGGCCATCAGCAATATGGATATGGGCATTGCCGTGTCTATCGAATTTTTGGGACCGCTTTCGGTGGCGGTGATTACCGGCAAAAGCTGGCGCGAGCGGGTCGGTATCGGTATCGCGGCGGTCGGTGTGGTGCTGTTAGCTGGCATATCATTGGCCAATCCGTCCGGCAATGGCACGTTTTTGTATGGTCTGATTGCGATTTTGATCGGCGGGTCGATGTGGGGCATGTATATCATCACCGGCCGGCGCGTGGCGGCTGGCGGCAATTCGCTGGATAATCTGTGCATCGCCGTGACCATCGGCTGGCTGGTCCAGTCCCTGTTCCTTGGCGTGCCGGCTGTGGCTCATGTGGTTCACCCCAAGGCCGATGCCACGTGGGCGCTTGAGCCCGGCGGCTCGCTGAAGCTGCTGGCTCTGCTGTTTGTGATTTCCCTGATGGCCTCGTTCATTCCCTATGTGGTGGAGCAGATCACGCTGCGACGCACCACATCCGGCGCATTTTCGGTAATGCAATCCATCAATCCCGCCATGGCGGTGGCCGTGGGACTGGCGTTCGGCGAGATTCCCAGCGTTGGTGAAATCGTCGGTGTGGCGTTGGTGATTTGCGCGGTTATCGTTACGTTCTCCGGCGACGCCGCACCCGCGGACGTTCAATAATGTGTCGTTCGGCACGCCGTATCCGCAGGACGTGGTACAGTAATTTGCTGTTGCGCATTATTGCGTAACGTGGAGTCATGCCTGAGTGGCCGATAGGGGCACCCTGCTAAGGTGTTAGTCGTGTAAACGGCTCGAGGGTTCGAATCCCTCTGACTCCGCCGATTAAGGTTCCGGGTGAAAGCTCGGAACTTTTTTGTTTTCCGGAAACTCCGGGTTAAGTAACTCCTGAAATAACCGAGGACGGGCGGTCTCCGCTTGTGGTAAGCGGAGTCGGAGGTACGCCATTGTCCGTCCGCCTCCAAACCGCCATTTTAGTGGGCGAACGAGTGCGGCACGTCGGGAAAAGTCCGAGCGACGAAAGAAAAATGTCCACTAAGTGAGACTTTTGCGTGGTGTTCGTGAATGGTGATTGAAGATTAACCGGTTTATATATTGCTTGTCCAATCGCTTGCTCATCGCCTCCCTCCCCGCAGTACTTGACCGAGATGGGCGGTACCCTAGAGAGAGAAGAAGAGTTCCGAAGGGCGGGCAAAGATGAGCCATATCGCTGGGCAGGGGCAACATCGCTCCAACTCGACACGAACCAACCGTGCGGCGCTGATTATCGTGTTCGTGATCGTGCTCGCCGTTGCGCTGGGCATCGGCGCATGGTTCGCAACCCATCGCACGGACGGCAATGGCCCCGCACACGCCGGAGTGTCGGACGTCGCGTTGAATAAAGCGAAGAACACGCCCAAACCGGTGACCGAACATCACGGCAATTCACCGGATTGCCCGGATACGGACTGCATCGCCATGCTGGTCAACGGCGATTTGTTGTTCCATGAGGGATTGTGGAGCCATTTCCAAGGCCCGAACCCCAACGCCACGGATGGCACCGCCTTCAACTTCGACCCGCTGTTCGCGCCGATGAAGCAGTACATTCAGGCTTCGGACATCGCCGTGTGCGAATTCGAAACCCCGATCGCCCAGCGCGGCGGCCCATATGCCGCGTACCCGATCTTCAACATTCCGCCGGAAGTGGCGGATGCCGCCCGCAACGTGGGATACAACGCCTGCACACATGCCACCAACCATTCCTGGGATCAGGGGGCGGATGGCATCGCCCGTCTGTGGGGCACGCTTGAGGCCAATGGCATCGCCCAGACCGGCTCGTACAAAACCGAAGCCGACTCCACCAAACCGTTGGTCATCGATTCCCCGACCGGCGGCGGCAAGCTGGGTCTGGTCACCGGCACGGTCTCCCTCAACGGCATGACCGCCGACGAGGACTGGCAGGTGGATCGTCTGCGCGAAGACGGCGACCCGAATCACGACAGCGACATCCAGCGCGCGGTAGACAAGGCCAACAAGGCCCGCGAGCAAGGTGCCGATGTGGTGGCCATCGCCATGCACTCGGTGCAGGAATACCTTGATTACGCCGATTCCTGGCAGATTTCGGAAGCCCATGAGCTTGCCGACACTGGTGCCTTCGACGTTATTTACGGTGCCGGTTGCCATTGTGCGCAGCCCATCGAGAACTATAACGGCACGTGGATTATCTACGGTCTGGGCAACGCCGTCACCGAGTCGGCGAACACGCCGGAAACCTTGGTCAACAATCAGGGTGTGACCGCACGCATCCAGTTCGCCGGCAAGAAGGGCGTCAAGGGGTCGTGGCGCGTCAACCGCATCGATTGGGTGCCCACCGCCAACGTGCATCAAGGCAACTACCAATGGTGCCCGATATCCAGCGACCATCCCATAGGCACATGTTGGGACGAAGCCTACGACGCTCAGATACGCCAACGCATCTGGGATGTCATCTATTCGATGGGCGCGGACCAGAACGTCGTCAAGGAATGGAACATCACGCAGGAGCAGGCGGCAAAGCAATAGTTGCTCGGCTTGGTCTCAAGGAGGGGAAGCCGCAAGGTGACGCTTTTCCCGCCGGCCTCCTAATGTGGAGCCCATGACCGAGATTTACGAAACCCAAAGCGAACGCACCGATCTGCCCCTCGTCGTGATGCCGTCCGTGCTTGACTCGATGATCGAGCCCATCAAGGCCCAGTTCCCCGCGCTCCACGACGTTGCCCGCGTGCGTATGTTCGAGGAATTCACGTCCGACGAGGCGACCATAGCCGAGCGTCTGAAGGATGCCGACGCCCTGCTGGTGGGCGGCTACCACATTTCGGACGATCTGCTGCGCACCATCAGCGAGCAGGGGCACGTCAAGTGCATCGTGTTCTGCGGTACCGGCGTCGCCAGCTACCTCAATCTCGATAAGGCGCGCGAGCTGAAGATCCGCGTCTGCAACGCCGAACATTATGGCGATCACGCCGTGGCCGAGCACACCTTCGCCCTTCTGTTCGAGCTCATCCGCCGCGTTGGCCAACTCGATAAGGACGTCAAGGCCGGCAACTGGGCGTGGACCGGCGGCGATGGACTGCAACTCGCCGGCCGTCGCATGGGCATCATCGGACTGGGCGGCATCGGCTCCACCGTGGCCGGCATCGCCCGCGCCCTCGGCATGGAGGTCGCCGCATGGAATTCGCATGTGCCGCCCGAGCATTTCGAACGCTCCGGTGCCACTCCGGTCGACGATCTCAACAAGCTCATCGAAACCAGCGACGTCATCTCCGTCCATCTGCCGCTGAACAACGCCACGCGCGGCATCGTCACCGCCGAGAACCTTGCGCATGTGAAGCCCGGCACCCTGTTCATCAACACCGCCCGCTCCGAAGTCATCGAATCCGGTGCGCTGCTTGCCCGACTGCAAAAGGGCGATGTTCCCGCCGCACTCGACGTGTTCGACCATGAGCCGCTGACCGCCGACGACGCCATCTGCCATGTGCCCGGCATCGTCCTGACCCCGCACGTCGGCTGGCGTGCCGACGGCGCGTTCAAGGAGCTCACCCGCCAGATGATCGCCTGCCTGACCGCCTACTTCGCCGGCGAAGACTATAACGTCGTCGTCTCCGAACGCTGATAGTCCTGCCTAGCCTCGCGCTCAATCGAACACCCAGCCAGTCGACCACCGGAACACGCTCATGCAGACGATTCTCAACACGCCCGACGATCCCGCCCACGATTCGCTCGTCGAAAAAAAGTCCGAATTTATCGGCGACGCCGCCCATCTCGATACGCTCGACGAGGCGCTCGCGTTCGTGGCCGCGATCCGTGAGCAGCATCCGAAAGCCCGACACGTGGCGTATGCCGCCGTGTGCGGAGGCGCGGATGGGCGACTGTCCGAACGCATGAGCGATGACGGCGAGCCGTCCGGTACCGCCGGCAAGCCGATTCTCGACGTACTCAAGCAGTCGGGCACCACCGATTGCGTGGTTGCCGTCACCAGATATTTCGGTGGTATTCTGCTGGGCTCCGGTGGGCTGGTCCGCGCGTACTCATCCGCCGCATCATTGGCGATGAAAGCCGCCCGCGCCGCCCGCATCATGACCGCCAAGCGATACCGGGTTCGCCTCGAATACCCGCAGTTGGCCCGATTCCAGCAGATCCTGGCGCAGCTTGGTGGCAGTCAGGAGGATGAATCGTATGCGGTGAACGTCGAGTTGACCGCGGTGGTGCCGCAGGATGATTGCGCGCGATTCGAGGAGCGTGTGCGGGAAGCGTTCAATGCCGCTGTGGTGCCGGCTCCGATTGACATGGTCAACATTCCGGTTCCGCTCGCGTGACGCCTGTATGACTAAGCTGGGCATCATGACCGACGAGAACACCACCAGCAGCAGACCCAGCCCACCGAGGCCGCAACCGAGGCCGCGGCCGAGACTGCAACCGACACGGACGCCCAGCAGCAGGACCAAGGCGCGCAGTCCGCAGCCGAGTCCGCCGCTCCGGTGGATTTCGAACCGCTGACCGCTACATACGAGCGTCTGCGCCATTCCACCGACCCGGCCGAACTGTCCGAATTCGCCCGTCGGCCGTTGCCTGACCGTGCCGATCAGGCGGCGTTCTCCCGCGCCACCGCACTTTTGGAGGCTGTGGCCGGCAACCCGCACACCCCGGTGGCCGATCGTGTGTTCCTCGCCGACACCATGCCGTTCCCGAACGTATTGGTCAAACTCTCCGAAGACCCCGAACCGTCCGTGCGTCAAGCCGTGGCCGCCAACGGGGACGACAAGAATTGGCTGGTCGGCCGTCTGACCAAGGACCCCGGTGCCTGCGGTCCGGGATACGGCGTTGAAAAACAAGCGCACCAGCTGGAAGATGCGGCTTGAGGGTGCGCAGGACCCCACTGCGGATGCGGAGACATTGGATTTCTTGGGGCGTACTTGGGCACCGAATCCGAAGAGGGAGCACCGGCGGTGCTTTCTTCGATGGTCCGCCGTGCCGTGGCACTGAACCCCAATACGTCCGAAGCGATGCTTGCCAAATTGGCCAACGACCCCTCGGCCGAGGTGCGGCACGCCGTGGAAAGCCGCCGCTAAGCACACTATTGCTGTGTTTTGCCGCGCAAATTTGGCCGGCAATCACCCCTGTCCACCGTTGTGAGCGCTCATATCTCACTATGTGAGGGTAAAAAGTACATAATTTGGCGGAATCATGGCATTTTTCTTACGGTGTGGCGCAATCAAACGGCGTTAGACTGGGGCTATGAGTGAGATTACCGAGAGTGAAGAGCGTCTGGCCCGTCCGTTGATTCGACTGGCCAAGTTGGTCGGTGTCGGCACGAGTTATTTGGGCATGAGCCATGACTACCACGAGATAGACGATGACGTCCTGATCGAGGTGCTGGCAGCGCTGGGCATCGACGCCTCCAGCGAGAGCGCCCAACTCATCGCCATCCGACGCATTCTGAACGAGCGTTACGCCCGATTGGTGGCACCCACCGTGCTGCATATCGCCGGTAGCGAGGACCGGGTGCTGGTGAACACCGGTATTCTGGACGTGCCTTCGGCGAGCATCACGCTGGAGAATGGCGAGCCATATCAAGGCACCATTGAAGTTGGTCCTGGAGATGGATCCCAGGCCTACGACTTGGATGGTACGTTCATTTCGAATGCGGCTGTGGTCATTCCCGCCGATCTGCCGATTGGTTACCATACGCTGCACGTCAAGGTCGCCGACCGTGTGCAAGACGCCACTTTGATCAGTGCACCTGATCGCGTCGATCTGCTTGACCCGATGAAGGGCGGCAGTCTGTGGGGCTGGATGGCCCAGCTGTACTCGATTCGCTCCTCCAACTCCTGGGGCGTGGGCGATTACGAGGATCTGAAGACCATGCTGGTGGACGCCAAGCAGAAGACCGGTGCCGACTTCGTGCTCATCAATCCGGTGCATGCCGCCGAGCCGGTGTCCCCGCTCACCCCGTCGCCGTATCTGCCGGTAAGCCGTCGCCTGATCAACTTCACGTACATCCGTCCTGAGGCGATCGCCGAATATGCCACGCTCAGCGAGGGCGACAAGAATGCCGTCGACGGACTGCATGCCGACACCGAACCGCTGAACGGTGATTCCCAGCTCATCGACCGTGACGCCATGTGGCGCAGCAAGATGCACGCCCTGTGGATTATCTTTAAGGCCGGCCGTACCGCCGAACGCCAAAGCGTATTCGACCAATTCAAGGCGGACTGTGGTTCCGACTTGGAGGCGTATGCCACGTGGTGCCTGTGCTACGACAAGTGGGGAGCACCCAACGGCGAGGAGAGCAACTGGGAGCGCAAGTTCAATCGCAACTCCCCGGAAATCGCCAATCTGCGCAAGCAGTACCCGGACACTTTGGACTTCTACCGCTGGCTGGAATGGATTGCCGCCGAGCAGCTGTCCTCCGCCCAACAGGCAGCCAAGGACGCCGGCATGCATATCGGCATCATGTCCGATATGGCCGTCGGCGTGCACCCTCCGGCGCTGACGTGTGGTGGAATCCCGAGCGCTTCGCCAAGGGAGCCACGGTCGGCGCACCGCCGGACATGTTCAACCAGCAAGGCCAGAACTGGAGCCAGCCGCCGCTGAGCCCGATCAATCTGGAGACCACCGGCTACGAGGCCTACCGCAATATGGTGCATGGCATGTTCGCCCGTGCCGGTGCGGTGCGCATCGACCACATCCTTGGCCTGTTCCGCCTGTGGTGGATTCCCGAGAACCGTTCGGCTATGGATGGCGCTTACGTGTACTACGACTCAGACATCATGCTGGGCGTTCTGGCCATCGAGGCCTCTCGCGCCGGCGGCGTGGTCGTAGGTGAGGACCTCGGCGTGGTGCCGGACCATGTGGCCGATTCCCTGTCGAGCCACGGTATTCTCGGTTGCGCCGTTGAATGGTTCGAGCAGTGCGACGGCGTGTTCCGCGCCCCCTCCCAGTGGCGTCCGTATGCATTGGCCTCCGTGAATACTCACGATTTGCCGCCGGCCGCCGGTTACCTGGAATACGAGCACGTCAAGATTCGTGAGCGTCTGGGCTTGCTGACCGGCCCGGCCGAGGAATTCGAAGCCTCCGCCAAGGCCGAGCAGGATGCGATGCTGGCCATGCTGGTCGAGCAGGGTTATCTTGATGCCGACTTTGCCGAACATCGTGAGGATCACGAGGCGGATATCGTCGACGCGCTGTACCGCGCACTGAAGGGTTCGCCGTGCAAGCTGCTCGCCGCCTCGATCACCGACGCGGTGGGGGAGAAGCGTGCGCAGAACCAGCCGGGCACCAACAACGAATACCCGAACTGGCGCATCCCACTGGCCGACGCCAAGGGCAACGTGGTACCGCTCGAAACCCTCTTCGACACCCCCGGTGCCCAACGCTTCGCCCAAATCTTCAATTCCTGACCCGCTTTACCTCCCTCTGACGAGCCGAGTCGTTAAGCGGACAGTCCAGTGGACTGTCCGTAGACGAGGCCTGAAAGAAGCGATAGCTGAGAGAAGGCAGGGAATTGCCTCACCGTAGGTGAGTCGGTTAGCCGAAGTGGGTGGGAGAGAAACCATAAATAGGGGAAGAGAAGCCATAAACCCAATGGAGTGTCCCCAGTTGCCCTATGTCAAGCCCGGCGATATACTAGTGGATTGTTGTGTTTCCCTAAGGGGTCCTTCAAAGCGCTATCCCACTCGCCATCGAGGACTTTCAGGGAGCCCACGGATAATGAGGTTCGACGCCTCTTGGATGCGGCCCTGACCAAGCCACACCAAGCAGCTGAGACCCGGAACACAATATAGAAAAGGTAATCCAGTGAAAACTTTCACTCCGAAGCCAGCTGATCTGACTCACGACTGGTACGTCATCGACGCCACCGACGTGGTGCTCGGCCGTCTCGCCACCCAGGCTGCAATCCTGCTGCGCGGCAAGAACAAGCCGACCTACGCTCCGCACGCCGATTCCGGCAACCACGTGATCATCATCAATGCCGACAAGATTGCTCTGACTGGCAACAAGATGGGCAAGGAGCTCTACTCGCACTCCGGCCGTCCCGGTGGTCTGCGTCGTGACTCCTACGCCGAGCTGCTCGAGAAGAACCCCGAGCGCATCATCAAGAACGCTGTCAAGGGCATGCTGCCGAAGAACCGTCTGGCCAAGGTGCAGCTCGACCGCCTGCGTATCTTCCGTGGCGCCGAGCACCCGCACACCCCGCAGAAGCCCCAGGTCTTCGAGATCGCCCAGGTCTCGCAGCAGGCCAAGTGAAACCTGAGAGGAGATAAGAATCATGGCTGAAAACACCAACGACTCCCAGGTTGTCGAGACCGAAGAGGAGCTCACCAACTACACCACCGAGACCAACGCTGGCGCTGGCACCGGCACCTCCGCGATTGAGCCGGGCTACGGCACCGGTCGCCGCAAGGAGGCTGTCGCCCGTGTCCGTCTGGTTCCGGGTGACGGCAAGTGGACCATCAACGGCCGCACTCTGGAGGAGTACTTCCCCTCCAAGCTGCTGCAGCGTGAGGTCAACTCCCCGATCGTTCTGCTCAAGCTCGAAGGCAAGTTCGACGCTATCGTCCTCGTTGACGGCGGCGGCACCACCGGCCAGGCCGGCGCCATCCGCCTCGGCGTTGCCCGCGCTCTGAACGCCATCGATCGTGATGCCAACCGCGCCGCCCTGAAGAAGGCTGGCTTCCTGACCCGCGACGCTCGCGTCGTGGAGCGCAAGAAGGCTGGTCTGCACAAGGCACGTCGCGCCCCGCAGTTCTCCAAGCGTTAATTTCGCTTGTCCTGTACCGAGCATACAAAGGCTCTCCGCGGAATTCCGCGGAGAGCCTTTGTGTTTGTGTCGCGCTGTCTTGAGTGTGACTCACACCTGCTTCATCAGCGTGATGCTCAGCGCCGGCATGGTCCAGACATTGTCGTCGACGGGAGTGTCCGGTGTATCATCCACAGGGGCATCGGGCATATCAGCTGATACCTCATCCCGAGGCGCGGACGAGGTGCCGTTTGCGGCGTGATCTGTTACTGGCATCGCGAATTTGATGGTATCCGCTTCATTCTCAGTCGAGGATTCCGTACGCTGCATGGCCACTTCTTCGACCATCTTGAGTACTGTCTCGCTGGCGTCCGGTACATGCTGCGTCCAGACGGTGGTGTCACCGTTCAAATCGCATTCCTCGACCTGAGTGCCATGCCCGGCTCGGCGGCCGTTGATTTCGGCCGAGCACCATTTAGGCGTCCAGTGGGTGTCTGGCGGCAGGCGGAATGTGCGGTCGTCAGCGGTGCCGTTGACCACAATGCACACGTCCACCTCACTGTTGGACAGCAATCGCATGGTGAAGCTACGTACGCCCAGATCGAACCAGTCACGCTCCATCGGCGTGGTACCGTCGGGCAGGAACCACTGCACGCGGCTTGAGGGCTTGAGTAGGCCGATCTGGGTCAGTCGGGTGAAGAAATCCTCGTGGTGATACAGGTCCAGTGATTTACGCAGCGCCACCAGTCGAGACACGGTTTCCAAGCGGCGCATTTCGCGCGTCTTGTTGGTGGAATACATCCAATCCCACTTCAGCCACGTGATGTCGTTGTCTTGGCAGTAGGCGTTGTTGTTGCCGTCCTGCGTGTTGCGGAATTCGTCGCCGGCGAGCATCATCGGCGTACCCAGCGAGAGCAGCAGCATGCCGATCATGTTCATGGCCGCCTGTTCGCGTGCCGCAATGACGTCTGGATCATCGGTGACGCCTTCGACGCCGAAATTGGCGGAATGGTTCACCGACGAGCCATCATTATTGTTTTCGCCGTTGGCTTCATTGTGCTTGGAGCGGTATCTGGTGAGGTCCGTCAGCGTGAAACCGTCGTGGCAGGACACGAAATTGATGGAGGCCGGAGCGCCACGCCCTGGTTCGGTGGCGAACAGATCGGCCGAGCCGCAGAGTCGCGTGGACATCTCCTGCAAACTGATACGCCCGAAATCGGAGCCGCCGTCCACATCCTCAAGCCAGAAGGTGCGGGCCGTGTCGCGGAAGCGGTCATTCCATTCGGCGAACGGCACGGAGAATTGGCCGGTGCGCCAGCCGAGGTTGCCCAGATCCCACGGCTCCATAATGAGCTTCAGGTTACCCAGCAGCAGATCGGAACGCAGGGCGTAGAGGAACGGGTGATGATGGGTGAATTCGCCTTCCAGGCGGGCCAGCGTGACGCCAAGGTCGAAGCGGAAACCGTCTATGCCGATACGCTTGGCCCAGTATCGTAATGAGTCGATGGCAAAGGTGACCACATGCGTGTTGGTGAAGTCCAGCGTATTGCCGCAGCCGGTGGTGTCTTCGAGTCGACCGGTATTGGATTTTTGATGGCGATAGTAGGCCAGGTCGTCGAGGCCGCGCCAGCAGACCGTCGGGCCTTCGACGCCGCCTTCGCATGTGTGGTTGTAGACCACGTCCATGATGACTTCGAAGCCGGCCTCGTGCAGTGCGCGCACCATGTCTATGACTTCTTGGCGCACGGCGGCCGCGCCCTTCTCCTGGGCGGCTTTAGTGGCGTAGGAGGGTTCGGGGGCGAAGTAGCTGAGGGTGGAGTAGCCCCAGTAGTTCTTGCGGCCGTGTTCTTGCAGGAAGAGCTCGTCCTGCTTGGCCATAATCGGCAGCAGTTCGATGGATGTGATGCCCAATCCCTGCAGATAGGCGAGCGTTGTGGGGTGGGCGAGTCCGGCGTAGGTGCCGCGCAACGCTTCGGGCAGCCATGGCGCGTTGGCGGTGAAGCCTTTGACATGCATCTCGTAGATGACGGTTTTGCGCCACGGCACATGCGGGTGCTGCGGGTCGCCCTCATGCTTATGGATATCGCGATCGTCGATGGCCACGGACACCGGCACATGGCCGAGCGAGTCTACGGTGCTCATGGCACCGTATGCCGAACCGGTTACCTTGTGGTCCACGACATCGCATTCATAGGAGAAGGCGGCGGGGGTGAGCTCCATGGAGCCGTCGATGCCCTTGCCATACGGGTCAAGCAGGAATTTGTATGGATTGAAGCGCACGCCGTGTTTCGGGTCCCATGCGCCGTCCACGCGGTAGCCATAACGCATGCCGTCCCATGCTTTGGGCAGGTGCACGTACCACAGGCCGTAGTTCGGCCCGGTCATGCGAAACAGGGTCTCGCGCAGATACAAATGTTCGATAATGCGCGTGCACACCGGGAACTCATGAATCTGCTGGATAAAGGAGATATTCGGGTCCTCGAACAGACGGATGGCGTCTTGGAAGAAAGCGCTGGGCTCATCAATGGGCTCCAGCACGCACAACCAAACCTGATCGGCGGTTTCGGAACGAACAACGACGTCAGCACCACCGTCGTCAGTGAAGTACAGCCCTGGGCGAGTGGCGTAACGATGCAACGGTGGATTTCTCATAACTCCATTGTAGACGTGTTGTTACTTTTGGTGGAAGCCCTTGATTTCCAAGGCAACACGCCGAATGAAAGTAGTTTTATAAAAATAATTTGCAAAACTGAGATAAAGAAGTTATGCTGTTCATCAACACCTCGCAAAGACAGCGAGATGAACGAAACCAATACGCGACCAATCGCCATGCAGATAGGCCTGCCGGCCGGTCACCTGGTTACCCAGCCACCCGGTCACCCGGCCCAACCTTGCTCATCGCAGTGGCGCGCTTTCACCGTAGAAAGGACCCATCATGAAGGCTCTTGTGCTCACCGGCGTCAAGGAATTCGAAATCCAGGACCTGCCCACTCCTGAAATCCAGCCCAACGAAGTACTGATCAACACCGCCTACGCCGGCGTGTGCGGCACCGATCACGACCTGTACGCCGGCCGCCCCGGTTCGGCCGCCGCCGTGCCGCCGATCGTGCTCGGCCATGAGAACTCCGGCGTCGTGGCCGCCATCGGTTCCGAGGTCACTGGTGTCAAGGTGGGCGACCGCGTGGCCGTCGATCCGAACATCTACTGCGGTCAGTGTGAGTACTGCCTGACCCAGCGTCCCGAACTGTGCGACCATCTTTCCGCCGTGGGTGTCACGCGCGACGGCGGTCTTGCCGAACAGTTCACCGCGCCGGCCACCGTAGTCTACAAACTGCCGGACAACGTCTCGCTGAAGGACGCCGCCGCCATCGAACCCATCTCCTGCGCCGTGCACGGCGTGGACCTGCTGAAGCTGCGCCCCTACCAGAAGGCGCTGGTCATCGGAGACGGCTTCATGGGCCAGCTCTTCGCCCAGATCGTGCAGGCCTACGGCGTGCATCAGGTGGACCTGGCCGGCATCTTCGATGAGAAGCTCAAGCGCAACCAGGAGCTGTTCGGCGTCACGAACGTCTACAACACCACGCGCGAGGCCATTCCGGCCGAGTCCTATGACGTGATCATCGAGGCCGTGGGTTTGCCGGCCACCCAGGCGCAGGCCGTGGCCGCCGCCAAGAAGGGCGCGCAGGTGCTCATGTTCGGCGTGGGCCCGCAGGAGGCGCACTTCGAGATGAACACCTACGATATCTATAAGAAGCAGCTGACCATTCAGGGCTCCTTCATCAACCCGCTCACCTTCAAAGACGCCATCAGCCTGCTCGAATCCGGCAAGATGAACGTCGCACCGCTCATCAGCCACGAACTGGGACTCGAAGAAGTCCAGGACTTCCTCGACGGCAAGATCCAGGGCGTCTCCAAGGCCGTCGTCAAGGTCGGCGAGTAGTTTCGGCACTTTGCCGGCTCCTCTCCCTGAGGGGAGCTGGCGGCGGAGCCGACTGAGGGGAGGCATCCGGCGGCGTGTATTACACCCTCCGGTGCTGCGCACCACCTCCCGCCAGTGGAAGGAAGAGGTTTCGTCTCACGGTTTTCGCCGCCAATATAGCTTGGCCGCCGGCTTTCCCTTTTTCTTCCGGCGGCCGCATTTTTCCCTGCACCACCTCTACTGACAACGATGTTGATGGAGTCAACCCATGATTCGCTTTTTTGAAAAATTCGGTATTCCCCGTGTGCTGCTGCTTGGCTTCCTTGCCGTTGCCATCTTCATGACCGGCGACGGATTCGAGCTCACCTTCCTCTCCAAATTCATGGTCGACCAAGGCTTCTCGTCCTCGCAGGCCTCCCTGCTGGTCACTGTGTACGGCCTGTTCGCGGCCCTCGGCGGCTGGTGCGCCGGCGTGCTCGCCGAAATGTTCGGTGCCCGCCGCATCATGATGTTCGGTGCCTGCTGGTGGATCGGCATCCACCTGCTGTTTCTCGGGGTCGCCATCCCGAGTGGTCTGTATTCGCTGATTCTGGGCCTGTACGCCTTGCGCGGCATCGGCTACCCGCTGTTCATCTACAGCTTCGTGGTCCTGATGGCGCAATACATCAGCCCCGCCCGCCTGGCCTCCGCCACCGGCTTCTTCTGGACCTGCTTCTCTCTGGGCATTGGCGTGTTTGGCGCTTACCTGCCGAGCTTCATCATGCCGGTGTTCGGCGAATACAAGACCTTCTGGTTCGCACTGCCGTTCTCCATCGTCGGCACCGTCATGTGCTTCTTCTTCGTACCAAAGAACAAAATCGTCAAATCGCAAGGACTGAGCCGCAAGGAACAGCTCGCCGAGCTGGCCGAGGGTGCCACCATCCTGGTCACCAATCGCAAGGTGCTCATCTGCGCGATCATCCGCATCATCAATAACCTGCTGCTCTACGGGTTCCCGGTCATCATGCCGTTGTACCTGTGCACCACCCACAATGGCGGCATCAACATCTTCAAAACCGAGGAATGGATGCGTATCTGGGGCCTTCGTGTTCGTGATCACGCTGATTTTCAACACGTTCTGGGGCTGGTTCATGGACCGCTTCGGCTGGGTATGGCCGATGCGCTGGTTCGGCTGCGCGGTGCTCGCGGTCGGCTCGGTGGCGTTCTACTACATTCCGCAGTGGTTCGGCGCGAATGCCATTATGATGATCGTCGCTTCGGTCATCGTCGGCATCGGCACCTGCGCGTTCTCGTCGCTGCCCACCATCATGACCCTGTACGCGGGCGGCAAGCAGGGCGCGGCGCTGTCCGCATACAACCTCGCCGCCGGTCTGACCACGTTCGCCGGCCCTGGCATCGCCACCATTTTGCTGCCAATTGTGGGCTATGAAGGTGTGTGCTGGACATACGCCGGCCTATACGTGCTCGCCTTCGTGCTTACCTTGTTCATCCGCCCGCAGCAGCCCGGCTTCGACGCCAAAGGCCACCGCATCAAAGGCGCAAAGGTTGCATCCGCAGAGTCCTCCGAGTCCTCGGAACCTACCGACAGCGCATCCGTGCACGTTTAGCTGCCCGAAGTAACCGTGGCCGCCGAAATGGTTGCCACTGCGAACTGATCGCAACATCATGTTGCGTCAGCAAGAAAGTATCGAGAATTGACTAGGAGTGCGGCATGGTTCTGCCGCGCCGCATACCTTGTCCGACTATCCTTAACCTTTATCCAACCACCACATTCAAAGGAGAATCACATGGCTAAGCCAATGACCGCGTTCACTACCGACCTCCAGCATTCCGGCATGATTGCCAAAGACCTGGATGAGACCATCAAGTTCTACCGCGAGGTTATGGGCTTTGAGCTCGCCGGACTGTTCATGAATGGCGAGAACCGTTGCGCCTTCCTGCGCTACGGCCACCTGACCATTGAAACCTGGGAAGGCGACCCCGCCCCGATGACCACCGGCGCCATCAACCACTGGGCTTTCGACACCCCGGACATCGAAGCCGCCTTCGAGAACGCCAAGGCGCTCGGCGTGGACTTCAAGGACACCGAGATCCAGTCCATCCCGAGTTTCTGGAAGCATGGCATCCGCTACTTCAACATCTACGGCCCCAACGGCGAGACCATCGAATTCTGCCAGATTGTGGAGGAGTAGTGGCTCCGATGCGCCCGATTCGCGCGCAATATGCGTGTCGATAGTGGCCGCAATATAATACTCAGCCTTTATTACGGGCTGGCCTAATAACTAACATTCAACGACCGGTGCACATGCGCCGGTCGTTTTTTTAGTGCCTGATGATTGTGCTGGGTTACAACAATGAGCGGCACGCTGGGCATAACAACATCCATGCAAGAAAGTATCAATTCTTGACTGTTTTCGCGCCAAAACACTGCTATTTTCGCAGCGAAACTTGTATTAACGCTCCAAAGTTGGGCGGATGAAAACAACGAAGTTTGCGTAGTAAAAGGAGACGGTCATGGCACAAGGACTGGCGCGAAAACTACTGCCGGGATTCTTGGCGATCGCAGTGTTCATGACAGGCGATGGGTTTGAACTGACCTTTTTGTCCAAGTATGTCGTCGATCAGGGATTCAGCTCGTCGCAGGCATCACTGCTGTTTACGATGTACGGATTGGTCGCGGCGCTCGCCGGCTGGTCCTCGGGCGTGCTGGCCGAACTGTTCGGAGCCAAGCGCATCATGCTTATTGGCGCGGGTTCTTGGATCGTGCTGCATCTGGTATTCATCGGTGTGGCATTGCCTAGCCACAGTTATTCGCTGATGCTGGCGTCGTATATGTTGCGAGGCATGGGCTATCCGCTATTTATCTACAGCTTCGTAGTGTTGCTTGCGCAAACTGTGGATCCCGGCAAACTGGCATCGGCCATGGGCTGGTTCTGGACTTCCTATTCCTTTGGCATCGGTGTGTTTGGCGCCTATCTGCCGGCGTTCATCACGCCGGTGATTGGTGAATACTATTCGCTGTGGGTGTCACTGCCGTTCTCGATTGTCGGCATGATTATCTGTCTGTGTTTTGTGCCGAAAACCCGTAACGCCAATCTTGACACGATGAGCTCTTCGGATAAGCTTCGTGAACTCTCTCGCGGCGTGACCATTCTCAAAGACAACCACCAGATTGCGCTTGCTGCCGTATTGCGTGTGATTTGCAATCTCACTTTGTACGGTTTTCCGGTCATTATGCCGCTGTATCTCGCCACGCATACAAACGGCGGCGGAGCTTGGTACCAGGTCACCGAATGGTCCACCATCTGGGGTCTGCTGTTCGTCGTCACCGTATTCGGCAATGTGTTCTGGGGCCGTATGGGCGATTGCTTCGGCTGGATGAGCCAGATGCGCTGGTGGGGCTGCTGGCTCTCCGCGCTCGGTACTCTCGCCATGTACTATGTGCCGCAGCTGTTTGGGCACAACCTGCCATTTATGTATGTGTGCGCCGTGGTGCTCGGCATGGGTATTTCCGCTTTCGTACCGATGGGCGCAGTATTCCCTGCTCTGGAACCTGAGCACAAGGGCGCTGCGGTTTCCGCACATAACCTCGCTTCAGGCCTGACCACATTCTGTGGTCCGTTCATCGCCACGGTACTGCTCAATACCGTAGGTTTTGCCGGAGTGTGCTGGGCATATGCCATTTGCTACATCTCTGGCTCGGTCATCTCATTCTGGATTCGCCCCGAGCAGCCGGGCATCACCCGCAAAGTGGCGGCGAACTGAGCGGTGCTCGCTGACTGTTCTCGTCAAAAACCAACAATACAAGACCCTCAAAAAAATAAATTCAACCAATATAAGGAGAAATACCATGAAAGCAGTTGTTCTCGAAGAGCAGGGCGTCATCAATGTGCGTGAGGTCCCGGACGTCAAGGATCCCGGCCCCGGTGAGCTGCGTATCGCACCCCACACCGTGGGCGTATGCGGTTCTGATTTGCATTACTACACGCACGGTCGTGTTGGCAAGTATGTTGTTGAGCAGCCAATGATTCTCGGCCATGAGGCAGCGGGCACCGTGTTGGAGGTCGGCCCCGGCGTCACTGATTTCAAGCCCGGTGACCGAGTCGCCCTCGAGCCAGGCATTCCGGATATGACTTCGCGGGCCAGCCGACTGGGCATGTACAACGTCGATCCGGCTGTGCGTTTCTTCGCTACTCCGCCGATTGACGGTTGCCTGTGTGAGGAGGTCATTCACCCGGCCGCATTCACCTACCATCTGCCTGATTCCATGAGCTTTGGCGAAGGTGCGTTGCTTGAGCCGACCGCCGTGGGCATGTGGGCTGCCACCAAGGCGCGCATCAAGCCCGGCGATGTGTGCGTGGTGACCGGCTCGGGCACAGTGGGTATGCTCACTGCCTCTGCTGCGCTCGCCGGTGGCGCTTCCAAGGTGCTTGTTTCGGATGTGTCTTCCACCAAGCTGGGTATTATCGGCCAGATTCCGGGCGTTATCCCCGTGGATTTGACGACGGAGGACTTGGTTGAACGTGTACGCGAAGAGACCGCTGGGTGGGGCGCTGATGTGGCATTCGAGTGTTCCGGCGCGCCGAAAGCTTATGAGACGTTCTGGAAGCTGATTGCCCCGGGCGGTTGCGCGGTGCTCGTCGGTATTCCGGTCAACCCGGTACCGATTGACGTGACCGAGCTGCAGGCCACCGAAGTGCGTATTGAGAACATCTTCCGTTACGCCAATGTGTACCAGAAAGCCATCGATTTGGTCGATAGCGGCCGACTTAACCTGAAGCCGTTCATCACTGACACGTTTGCCATGAAGGACGCCAAGGCTGCCTTCGACCGTATGGATGAGGGTCGTCCGGGCGATATCAAATTGCAGATTACGGTCAATCGAGACTAATCTGTGACGTGTTGATGACGAGATGATTGCCCGATGAAATCCTGCGGCATATGTTGGCGTTTCCCTTTTTCCGCCCGCACTTATGTGCCATATCCGTAGGATTCCGGCGGGCAATCATCTCGCCGTAGTTGTTCCATCGGTAAAGTACGAAATATGGCGAGCTGTACTGCGCAACGTTGACAAGGAGGTCTGCGATGGATGCGCGAAACTTGACTGCGATTCCTCATTCGGATGCGGGCTCGCTGGAAGTGATTGTGCCCGATGGGGATGCGGCCATACGTTGGTCAAGCCACGGGTATCCGAGCTCTCTGGCCAAATGGCATTATCATCCACAAATCGAAATTCATCTTATCCGTGAGGGAAGTGGACAACTCATGGCGGGGGATGGACTCATGCCATTCGTGCCGGGGCATGTGGCGATGATCGGATCCAATCTGCCTCATAATTGGTTGTCGGATATCATTCCTGGAGAACGGCTCTCTCATCGTGATGTGTTATGCCATATACGTCCGCAGACTATGCGACTATTGACCGCCGCTTTTCCCGAGACTTCCGGTTTCGAGACGGTATTGCGCCGTTCGCAGCATGCACTTGTGCTGTTCGGTGATTCGGCACGTGAGGCCGGCGAGCTATTAGTGGCCATGGGAGAACATAGTCCAGTTAGACGGGTTGCCGACCTTATTGCTATTCTGACGGTATTCGAGCAGGCATCAGCGCAGGAAAGCCAGACCGTGGTAACGCCGGAATACAATCCAGAGATTGCGGTTGGCGCGGAGGATGGGATCAACGCCGCCATCACCTATATTTCCACACATCTGGATGAGGTCAGCTTGCAAGGTGCCGCTGATGCGGCGGCGATGAGCGTATCCACCTTTTCTCGCTTCTTCAAGCGAGTTGCCGGCATCGGTTTTGCTGATTTTGTTCGACGGCTTCGAGTGGGGCGTGCTTGTCGTTTGCTGACTTGCACAAACATGCCCATTGCCAAGATTCAACAGTTGAGCGGATATACGAATGCCTCGAATTTCAATCGTCGGTTTCTGGAAGAAACCGGTATGACTCCATCTCAATATCGCCGAGAACATTGATTGCCGCCCCGGTCTGGGCGGTGTCACGGATCCGTGCAAGAAAGTACCATAAGTGGGTTTCTTGGTATCAGATAGGGCCAATGCTGCCGTTTAGGCTTGAAAATACAACGAAGTGGTTAGATGCGCATAAAGTGCATCGGCTCCAAGGAGGCAGCAATGAATGATAATTCGGTATGGCCGGTAGTGACTGCGGTAATGGTCGTGCTTGCGGTGGCCGTATGCCTGGCCATGGCTGGTGACATCCGGTTTGCCGTGATTGGTGTTCTATGACTGTCTCCATGAGTCCCGAAACCGCTGCCGCCTAGGCGGAAATCAGCCGCGTACCGCAGCACCACAGATATCGTCGAGATAATTCTCGGCGAATCGCAATGCGGCACCGATGATGTTCTGGTCTTCGGCGCAGTAGCTCTTGCGCAGATGAAATGGTCGGTGCCGAACGGCTGCGTGCGATGACGCGCGCCTTCAGATCCTCGATGTCGCTGTCTTCAAGATGCTGGGCTGCTTCACCGCCGACAAT
>ENA-OPZZ01000880-OPZZ01000880.1-human-gut-metagenome-genome-assembly--contig:-NODE-880-length-21128-cov-2.926146_pt1 | contig 21128 bp, 20 predicted proteins | sample MGYA00242487_ERZ504511 | MGnify/ENA primary metagenome ERZ504511 (study PRJEB26092, sample SAMD00036241) | human gut metagenome | host: Homo sapiens | study: EMG produced TPA metagenomics assembly of... | reverse complement strand
AGGCGGACCTCCGCGCCTTCCAGCATCTTCTCAATGATCTGCGTGTAGCCTCCCACCGGAATCCCCTGATAAAGGTCATTAAAATAATTGTTATCATAAGTCAGGCGGACCGGCAGTCTCTTAATGATCTCCGGCGGCAGCTCTGTCGCACGCCTTCCCCACTGCTTCTCAGTGTACCCCTTAACCAGGATCTCATAAATATCTTTTCCAACCAGGCTGATTGCCTGCTCTTCCAGGTTCTTCGGCTCCTTCACGCCATATTCTTTCACCTGTTCCTCAATCTTAGCCTTCGCCTCTGCCGGTGTGATCACACCCCAGATCTTATGAAATGTATTCATATTGAACGGCATATTGTACATCTGGCCTTTATAATATGCCACCGGGCAGTTCGTATAACGGTTAAATGTTGCAAACTGTCCAATGTAATCCCACACCTCTTTATTACTTGTGTGAAAAATATGTGCTCCATACTGATGCACCTGGATTCCTTCCATCTCTTTTGTATAAATGTTTCCACCGATATGCGAACGCCTCTCTACAACGAGACAGCTCTTTCCTGCCTTCATAGCCTCATGGGCAAAGATTGCTCCATAAAGCCCAGACCCTACAATAATATAATCGTACATAATCCCTCCTGCTGCCTTTCAAGCTCCATTTATGCCTTTCAAGCTCCATTTATGCCTTTTAAGCTCCATTTATTAAGAGAGGAATGCATCTTACATTATGCATTCCTCCCTGGTTACTCATTTCACTCTTATTAATCCAGATCAATATAATCCACCTGGAATGTGTCATCCTTCTCAGAATGGCTGCGTCTCTCCTTCGGGCGCTCACTGAGCAGATCATCTAAATCATCTACCATATCATCCTCTTCTTCCTCATCCATCACAAATGATTCGAAGTTCTCATCTTCATATAAAGACATGTCCGTAATGGTATTAAAATCATCGAATTTCACTGTACGAAGCGGTGCTTCTCTGACTTCATCAAATTTCTCTTCTTCAAAGTCATCATCTGCATAATCATCTTCGTCATCATAACGCTTGCTATCATAACGATCGTCATCATCATCGTCATCATCGCCAAATTCGTCATCATCGTAGTCATCGAAATCATCTTCGTCTACGACTTTTTTGTTTTTGCCTTTTTTCGGAGCCGGCTGAGCTTTCTTTTTATTTATCTTCTTCGGAGCCGGTTCCGGTTCTTCCTCTTCTAAGTCGATTCCATACTCATCATACAGGTCATCCAACTCAATATCACGGTTACGAAGCTTCACACGAACCACAATCAAACGGATAATGAGAAGAAGTAAAATAACAATAAAGATAATCGCAAATACTTTAAAATGTCCGTCAATCACATTCTGCATCTTGTCAAAGAAGCCATTTGCCTTTTTCTTAGCATTGCTTGCTCCGGTATCCTGCTTTACATCACATCTCTGATACGTATTCTCCTGAGAATCATACTCGTAGAAATTCTTCGTACCATTGTTGTTTACAGCATACATCAGATAGAATCCATCTTTGTCTTTATCCTGCCATACAGGGAATTCCTGTCCGTTCAGCGTCAGTGTTGTCTGCGCATAATTAGATGGCAGCTTCACACTTGTATCACTTAACAGAACAATCGTTGTTGTATCGGAAATATCAATCTCTTCATATGGTGCAAATGTTGCATTTGAATCATCATATAAGAAGAAATTGGAATTACCATCCGCTGATGTCAGATAAGCAAGGTAAACACCATTTGTCTCGTTATAAGCCATTGGGCGGTCAGCGCCCTCATAATTCATTGTTGTCTTTTTAAATCCTGCTGGAACAGAAGCTTCTACAAAATCACTCAGCGTATAAGATGTACCGTTCACCTTAACTGTAACATCGCCACTAGCTGCTGTGTCAGCACTTTCTGCTGCCTGAGTATCATCCACGATCTTAGAAGGATCTCCGGCAGCGATTTTCACTGTAGATTTTCCTTCTGTCAGCTTAACCTCTGAGCCAGAACTGGATTTCACATCCTGAGATGCTACCGTAATCTCTGTAGAACCTTCTTTCAGTGCCTGGAATGTCATGGTAAATGACACTTCTGAAGAGCCGCCATTTCCTGAGTATGTCAGGGTTCCATCACCACCGGTCACTCCATCACCGGAATTAAACTTCAATGCACTGGCATCATAAGAAAGTGTTACTGATGAACTTCCAAGAGATCCACTGCTGGATTTTAAAACACATTTTACGTCTACCATATCTCCCACAGCCGTACTCGGATCTGCAAAAGAAATTCTACCGCCAGCTGCATGGGATGTCAGTGTCACGCTGGTAGCCAGCACACATACACAGGCAACTGCAGCCAGTACTTTCTTTAAAAACTTCATGTACTTTACCTCTTTTTTCTATAGTTTCTGTATTTTAAGAATGGTTATACATTATTCTGCACTTTCACCACCGGAAGATTCTCCGCCGCCGGAGCTGCTTCCACCAGATTCACTTCCGCCACCGGAACTGCTGCCGCCAGAACCGCTTCCTCCAGATTCACTTCCACCACCGGAACCGCTGTTGCCTGAACTACCGCTGCCGGAGCCGCCGCCTGATCCGCTGTCTGATTTACTGCCACCGGAGCTTCTACTGCCAGAGGAATTGCCGCTACCGGAGCCTCTACTTGAAGTTCCTGAAGATTTATTGGAACTACTTCCTGATGAACCCTTAGAAGAACTGTTGGAGCTGTTATCGTAATAACTGTCATTACCTTTTGTTGTACCTTTACCAACATCAGTTGCTTTCTTTTTAACACCTGCATCAATACTCAGCACAACATCTGATGGGGTGTAGCCATCATCTCCAAAGAAGAATTGATGAAGCTGTTGCACATCTCCTGCTAAATCAGTAGGAAGTACGGAACTTCCAATTCCGCTTAATGTTCCAGTTGATTTATTAAATGGGAATCCCGTAGTTTCTCCCAATGTATACTTTTTAAAATCTTTTGCATAAGAAAGAATTTCCGGTAATGTAAAGTTAGTACCTACCTCTGCAAATACGTCGTCTGCAATTTTATTGATTGTTGCAAGATTAGCTGCCTGTAATTTTTCTACAATCTTCTCAATCACAAAGCGCTGACGCTCAGTTCTTTTGAAGTCATCGCCTTTCGTGTAACGAATACGACAGAAAGAAGTAGCCTGAACACCATCTAGATGATGCACCCCAGCACCAACCAGGTCTTCTTCAAATGGACGTCCTGTTACTACAGCAGTCTCATCACAATACATGTTCGTATACTTAACTTCTTCTTCTGTAAGTTCAATATCCAGACCACCAAGTGTATCAATCACATCAATCATAGCATTAAAATTCACTGCAACATAATGTTCAATATTCAAATCCAGATTTTTGTTCAACAGTGCAACTGCCTCTTCTACTCCTCCAAAGGAATATGCTGCATTCGCTTTATTGTATGTACCATCTGACTGTTGCAAAAATCGTATCACGATATACGGAACTAATCTTTACTTCTCCAGTCTCCTGATTCAGACTTGCGATCATGATTGTATCACTTCTGGTACCTTTCCCCAAAGAAGCCTCTCTGGAATCTACTCCAAATAACGCAACATTTAAGTATCCCGTCTTATGTTCTACTTCTTTATTAATTTCCAGCTTATTCACATCTAGCTTCTGGACTTCCATCTTGTCCACCTTGCTGGTCACATAAGCAGCTGCCGCTGCTCCTCCACCAATCACAGTTACTAATAGTATGCTAACAGCAATCACGCCTATCTTCTTACCTAACGACCAGGTAGAAAAATCCTCATTTTTTTTCTTCTACCTCTATGTACCTTACGATTACTTTCTTCTTTTCTTAACCATCGAAACTTCCTTTCATTGAACATGAATTAAACAGATTAATAATATCCTACTTTTTTTACAAATTTTCAACAGAAATTGTGTTTCTTAAGATTTTTCCAGTATTTTGGACTTGACGTACATTTTAATACGAGCCATTTTGGTAATTTTTCATATCGCTTTCCCAAGAAATATCCCATATATTTACATCCTGACTGATATATCAAATTCCATATTTCCAAAGGCTGTCCGCTCCGGATCAGGTATTTTGCAGTCGCTTTTACCATACGGATTCCTTCTCCTTCTGACGGAACTCCTTCAAACACTTCCGGATGTTGTGCCTGTGACACTGCAAGATCAAAATTACGATGAAATTGCTGACTTCCCGTATAATTATGTGAATGTATCACTTTCGCTTCTGCCACATATGCCACCTTATCTCCAGCTAATATCCTCTTTCCGGCAAAAATCATATCTTCATTAAATATAGTTGGATCTTCAAATCCTCCTGCACTCAAAAGATAGTTTCTTCGATAAGCTGCACATACATCTGAGCAAAAAAATGTTTTAATTCCAAGCTGTGATAAATCAACTTTTGATTTGATTCTGCTTTTTTCCGGGTAATTAAACCTTCTTGTATATCTTTCTATTATATTGCAATCCTCTCTTGGCAATTGTCTTCCATATGCAATCCCAATTTCTGGATTACTTTTAAATATTTCCACAAATCTTTCGATCAACTGATTATCTGCCGGAATCGCATCCTGTGTCATATAGAGAACAATATCTGCCTGTGAAATACTAGCTCCCATATTTCTTGTTCCCCCATGATCAAACTCTTCTTGTCTGATGTGAGTAACTTCAATCTGATATGGTTCTGATTCAAGCATTTGTGGAAATTCTCCTACTTCCGTATTAATTATGATAATTTTATGAATCGGATATTCCTGCTTTTGTAACTTGCTAATTAATTGTCCAAACTCACTTCCTGGTCTGTATGTTGGAATAATTACATCCACCTGCATTTAAAATTCCCCTTTATTTACTATTTTGCTTTTCTGAAGTATCTGATTCTTCTCCTCCACTCTTATAAGTAAAGTCTTTAGTCTCTTTATAAGTTTTCGGATCAACCCCTGTCAATTCTATAATTGCATCATTTGCTTCTTTCACTTCATCAGAAGGATCATAATCTTCTTTTCCAAATAAAAATTGATGTAATTCTGTTACATTTTTAGCCAATCCAACTGGAGCGACATAAGACCCTTTGTGTCCTTTTACATTGTCACATGTTGTCACTTCAAATGGGAATCCAGACATCTCACTAAGTTTGTAATTTGTTGCTTTTGATGCAAGCGCCAGGAAATTACCTGTTGTCAGATTTGTAGAAATCTGTGGAACGATTTCATTAATCAACTTGTTCAATGTAATCACGTTTGCACTCTGTGCTTTTTCAACTATTTTTTCTAATACAATTCTCTGACGATGTGTTCTCTCAAAATCCATTCCACTTGTATATCGAATTCTCGTATACGCTACTGCCTGAATACCATCTACGTGATGTGTTCCTGCTCCTTTAAGTCTGGAAGTTTCACGACCTACTACAATTTCAGTTTCATCGCAATACATATTGGTATATTTAATTTCATCTTCTGTAAAATCAAGATCAATTCCGCCCAACGCATCTATAATATCTGCCAATGCATTGAAGTTGACGCTGATATATTTTTCAATATCAAGATCTAAATTACGATTCAATAGCGCAATTGCTTCGGCTGGTCCTCCCATACGGTATGCAGAATTAGCTTTCTGATATTTCCCATTTTCCTGCTTCAAAAGTGTATCTCGATAGAGTGAAATTAATTTCACCTCATTGGTCTTATTATTAATACTGGCTATCATCATACAGTCACTCTGTACTCCGCCATCCAGCTCGCCTTCTCTGGAATCCAGACCAAATAATGCAATATTCGTATAATCTCCTGTACTCTTATAAATATTAAGATCATCTGTGTTCAGCGTAGTCTTATCCATCTTATCCATAACGAACATCCCATAAGCTACAACTCCAAGACCTGCCAGGATTAATAATTCAACCATAATAATGATGATCCTTTTTCTGCGTTTCTTTTTAAGCCTGCGTTCACGTTCCAATCTTTGCTGTCTTTTATTCAATCTCTTTCTATCCATACTTCCACTCCTCTTATCCGAGTCTTCCCATTTCCTGGTTAATATGCGTTCCTGTTAATAAAGCCTTTAAAAAATGTCAGGAAAATAATTTTAAAATCAAATCCCATTGTCCAGTTTTCAATATAATAAAGATCAAATTCTATACGCTTCTGAATAGATGTATCTCCCCTGTATCCATTCACCTGTGCCCAACCTGTAAGTCCAGGTCTTACCTGATGCTTAATCATATATCTTGGGATTTCCTCTTTGAATTTTTCAACAAATTGCGGTCTTTCCGGTCTTGGTCCGACAAGGCTCATGTCTCCTATTAATATATTAAAAAGCTGTGGCAATTCATCAATACTTGTCTTACGAATAAATCTTCCAATTGGTGTCACACGTGGATCATTTTTCGTCGTCCAGCCTTTCTTTTCATCTTTTTCATCCTGAACAACCATAGAACGGAACTTATACATATAAAACGGACGATTATGCTTTCCAATTCTTTCCTGTTTAAAAATAAGTGGTCCCGGTGAAGTTACTTTAATAATGATTGAAGTAACAAGCATTACCGGTGAAAACAATATAATCGCAACCAATGCTCCAAAAATATCCACACAACGCTTTGCCACTGCGTTTAACATATTATTCAAAGGTACCCGTCGAATATTTATGACCGGCATTCCCATCAAATCTTCGGTGTACGGTTTTGTCGGAATAATATTATTATAATCCGGAACAAATTTCGTATGCACACCAGACTTTTCGCACATATTAACAATCCGTCCCAGTTTATGATACTCAGCCAGTCCAAGCGTAATTACGATCTCATCCAATTGGTTCTGCGGAAGAATTTCTGCCAGTTTATCTGTTCCGCCAAGAATCTTTATTCCTCGATATTCCTCTCCTTCAGGCTTATTATCTGCCAATATTCCTTTTACAATATATCCCCATTCTGGATGTGTTACCACGCGATCCAGATATCCTTCTGCTGCACGGCTATATCCGACCAACAAGATATGTTTCTGATTATATCCCTGCTTTCTATACTTTCTGAGAATCCATCGTAACACATTTCTAAACCCTATCTCAGCAACTACATTTACACAGAAAAATACAAACAACATCTTTCTGGAATAATCTGTCATTTTTGCGAGATAAAGTATTAGAATAAATACTAAGAGACCAATAATATTAGCCTGTACGATATGCCACGCTTCAATTCTTCTTCCTTGTCCACGCTTTGGAGTATACAATTGAAACGCATAATATAGAATCAAATAGATAGGTACTACAAACACCAGCACTTTCATATATTGGCTCAAAGAAAGATACCATGAAGACAGCGCGAATAATCCGCTTTTAAAACGGATAAACCACGCTGCTCCATAAGAAAATATAATAATAAGTGCATCTATCAACACATGTAATCTATTAAATAACTTTTGATTATCTTTAATCACAATTTTCACCTGACTTTTCAAAACATAGCTCTTTATTCTACAAATTATACTATATCTTTAAATTGTCTACAACCCTAATCAGATGCATAATTCTTAACATTTCTTTAATATTTACGTAATATTTTTATATAATTTTCATTCAAATATTGAATAATTTCATTCATACGCTCTGCTTTTTGATTCTTCAATACCTTATAAACCATCCTTTTTAGTTTATAATATCTGTATTCAAAACGAATCTTCTTCTTATAATCCAGTCCATATTTTTTTCCATAATAAATACAAGAATCCATTTCGTGCCCAATCATATTCATAGACATCGGCGTACTCTTCTTTTCCAGATGAATCATTCGAATTCCCGGTTCATACACAATCTTACAATCTTTTTTCACCTTTCGAAGTCTTCGAATCAAATCCGGCTCCTCATAATACATAAAAATATTCTCATCAAATTTTCCCGCCTCACAAAAAGCATCTCGTCTTACAAACAAATCTGCCCCAGCAATATACATGTTCTTTTCATCATAACGGTCTTTCCGATTCCATAATTTTAACGACCATTTTTTTATTATAGAAGGCTTGTAATCAAAGTAAAATGAAAAGCCCGGTTTTAGATCTTCAAACAAAAGTTTCCCTCCCATGAGCATCAGATCTTTTTCCTTCTGGAATTTCTCCCAGACTTTTTTAAATATTGGTTCAATTAACATAATATCCGGATTCAAAAATGCAAGGATTTCCCCGGTTGATTATATCTACTCCCTGATTATTGCCGGCACCAAATCCTCGATTGTCCGATGGAATATATCGATAATTTTTATATTGTGATTTTACTAAATCTCGTTCTATTCTTTCATCTTCTGGACTATTGTCTACCACAATCACTTCCAACTCATCTTCAATATCATTGTATTTTGCAATAGAATCCAAACATTTCACAAGAATGTCTCCACTTTTATAAGCTACGATAATGACCGAAATTTTCATTTCTAGACTCCCTTTTCATAAATCTGCAGCAGATTTTTAATGTATACATCATTTGAATAACTTTTTTCATCGAACAATTCAAATGTATTATATGACATCTTCGCTACGATTTCATCATTCGCCATCTTGGCAATTGCGCTGCACATTTCTTTTCCATCTGCTTTTACAATCAAACCATTTTTTTCTGTCACAATATTATCAACTGCCGCACTGCAGTCTGTCACGATACATGGAATACCATAGGCTTGAACTTCCGGTACCGTAAGTGGTGATCCCTCATACCATCTTGACGGAAATATCAGACATCTGCTTTTTTCAATCCATTGATCTATCTGTGCTTTTTCCAGCCAGCCTGTAAACGTAATGTCTGGATACTTTTTTTCCAAATCTTTTTTTAATCCGCCATCTCCGACTACAACTGCTTTTACTCCCGCATTTTCTACTGCCTCACAGAAAAGTGGTACTCCTTTTTCTTCAGATACTCGCCCAATGTACAGATATATCTCATTCTTTTCTGCCAATACTCGTTTTCTTTCTGAAAATGCACTTGGGTTTTTTAGCATAAACTGCCACTTAGGTTCGCCAAAACGTCTCACCAATTGCTTTTTTTCAAATTCAGATATAAATATATACCGAATATTTTTGCAATTTCGCATAACCCGATTCTGCCTGAACTGCCTCATGCATCTCCAGACTTTATAATAATAATGTCTGGAATCACAATTGCAAACAACACAATTAAAAGACATTGGCTTCCTCTCACAGATTTCATTTTTTACATAATCGTAGCAGCCTCCATTGGGACATGTAAGGAAATAATCATGCACAGTCAAAAATACTGGTATATTTTTTTTATCCGCAATAGCAAAGATTGCACTGGATAACACTTTTGTCCATGTATGCACATGGATAATTGTTTCATTTTCTTTTAAAGTATTTAATAAATCTTCCAGCAATTTTCCAGCTTTCCGATTATAAATTCCTTTTTTCATAGCATCTAATTTGCTTGGATTTCCGAGCAGATCATACATTCCCAGCGAAATCACCTGTACAGAACTTTGAACTAACTCCTGGCATGGTTCACCACAGCCTGCAAAAAAATAAACCTTCAGGTTACTTCGCTTCGACAACTCAACTGCAGTCTGAACAGCCACTCTGGCTGCGCCTCCTTCTATATAGGCATAATCACAAGCTACTATCACATTTCGTATTGTCATTTTTTACTCCTACTCCAGAATATAAAGTGCTCCCTGTTTTGCATAATTAGAATTGTAATAAGAATCTCCCATTCTTAAAACTTCCTGCCATTCTTTATAAAATCTTTCACGTTCTTCATCATTGATTATACCAGTTTTCATCGAATCTTTTGATTCCCAGACTGTTGATGCCTGCATGACACATCTTTTCCCATGCATTCTCAGTTTTAAACAATAATCTGCTGCCGCAAAACTTAAAGAAAAATGTTTATTAAATCTGCCTAATTCTTCAAATGTATTTTTGTGTGTCATGAAACAATTCAAAGATAAAATGCTATAATTGCTCATTACTTTTGCCCGAAACATATCTCCATAATCGCAATCTCCAATACCATAATTCGCTTTGCACAAATCCCCATTTGTTCTAAACACAACTCCTACATCTTCTACAGTATGTTTTCGCCCAATCACCTTTCCGCTCACGGCACCAACATTTTGTATCTGTAAAACTCCAGCCATTTGTTGCAATGCGTCTCTTTCTACACTCTCCAGATTTTCTGAAACAAAAAAACAGATAAGATCCTCTCGCTTTTTCTGCAAGAGCATTAATTTCTTCAACGTTTATTCCTGCAGAAGCTAAAATTTCCAAATTCGAATAATCCTTTCTTTTGAACCACTCTGAACATCTTTTCTTTTTTTCATCATCTTCCCCATATATAATCACAGATATCAAAGGCTGCTTTATCATCTTGTATTCTGTGTGATATAGTCCCAGTCGCTCCATATGCTCTACATTAGCCTGAATACCAACTCTCTCATAATGTGATTGAATTGCTTTCTTGCCCGCATCGTACGCATACATTTTACTTGTTGGATCTCCTGCTACCGAGCCTCCATGCATCCTCCAGTGATACAAAACTTTAGAAACGTGTCCTACTTTTTTTGCAAGTTCTACACACCGAAAGATAAAATCATAATCCTGAGATCCATCATATTCCTTTCTGAATCCTCCCAACCGATCTACAATTGATTTTTTAGCCACAAAAAAGTGAGTGATATAATTATTAGCACATAACAATTCCGGGCTGTAATCCGGTTTAAACACTGGCTTTTTATAATCGTGACTATCTTCTGAGATTTTATCCTCATCTGTGTACAACACATCATAATCATAGTCATTAATTGCCTTTACAATCTCATATAAAGCGTCTGGCGTCAGCATGTCATCATGGTCAAACAACCCGATATACTCTCCTGTAGCGAGCGCTAGTGCCTGATTTGTGTTCTCTGCAATTCCCTGATTTTCTTCCAGATAAACTACTTTAATTCTTTTATCTTCCATGGAATAACGATTCAATTCTTCTCTGACACGAATGACTTTTGTGTCATTTTCATCTCCGTTCAAACTTCCATCTGCAATACATAGTTCCCACTTTTCATAAGATTGTTTTCTTACCGAATCAATCATATCTTTCAAAAAAGGAATCGGAGTCTGGTATGTCGGCACAACAATACTAATAAGAGGCTGAACAGAAAATTCAACCTCTCTTTGACGCATCAGCTCTTCTTTTGTCGGACAATGCTCTTCATACCACTCTTTATAACTCTTTCCTGCCGGAAAAGCTTTTGCTTTCGCAAGTGTCCAAAATCTGCTGACACCATTTCTACGAATATATTCAAAACCTTTTTTTACATTCTCTTTATTCAATCTTTCGCTGATTTGCTTTACATTCATCTTTTTATTCTTACCTTCTGACATGTACATTCAATCGGAAATCTTTTTCATCCAGCCTGAAATTAGGATTATAATTAGGATCGCCTTTTTCTAATTCCTTTCCCCAACGCTCTTCAAAAAGTGCTGCCTCCGAATCAAAACGTTTCACCTTTTCACGAGAATCTTCTAAACCTCTTGATTTAGATTCATAATGTGTCAGTCTTGCATATGGAGTATAAACAATCAGATATCCCGCCTTCCGGATTTTCATACATAAATCCACATCATTAAACGCAACCGCATACTCCGGCTCAAATTTACCAACTTCAAAGAAAACCTTTTTTTTCACCATCATGCATGCCGCCGTTACTGCACTTAAATCCTGAATCATATGAACTCTTCCCATATGCCCTAACGTTTCTTCTGCTTCGGCTGCATAAGGATGTCCCGCAATTCCTCCGAGCCCAACAATCACACCTACATGTTGAATTGTTCCATCTTCATAAAATAAGCGGGCTCCGACAGCTCCTACCTCTGGTCTGCTGCAATGTATGAGCATTTCCTCAAGGCAATCCGGATTCTGGATTTCCGTATCATTATTCAGGAATAAAATATACTCTCCTTTTGCATACTGCACTCCATAGTTATTGATTTTCGGATAATTAAAACCTTTTTCTTTCCAATAAACTACTTTGGCTCTTGGACATTTTGCTTCCAATTCTTTATAGTAGGTAAATGTCTGTTCTTCTGTACTGTTATTTTCGACAATGATATATTCTCGATTGTCATAGGAACTCTTTTTTTCCAAAGAATCAATACATTTTTTTAAATCTTCCACATGATCTTTATTAGGAATTACAATGGAAATAAGCGGTGTTTCTTCCATCGTATATCTGACACGATAAATCCCTCTATACTTTGTCTTTTCTACATTCCCTTTTATATTCATTCTCTTCAGATGCATATCAATTGCTTTGCGTTCTTGTTCGTCACACGCTTGAACATGCTCTACATTCCTGTGATACAACACTTTTGCAATATGATGGATTGAGTGCTTTTCTTCTATGCATCGAAATATAACGTCATACTTCCAGTCAATTTGTCCATTCCAACTTTCCAAACACTCCTCAAACAATTCCTGACAAAGTTTCTTTTTTACCAATAAAAAATTATGAATATAATTACAACTTCTAAGCATATCCAGATTTTAAATCCGGCTTTATAGCTGGTTCTTCATATTCTGTCTCATTTTTTATTATATCATCATCAGAATAAATTGCTTCAATTGTTCTGTCTGCATTCAATGACTTCACACACTGAAAGAATGCATCCGCTGAAAGTTCATCTTCCGGCTGCGTAATCAACACATACTCTTCTTTCGCTTCTTTCAGAATTTCCACTACATCATTTAATTCTCTTATTTTGCAAAGCTTCCACCTTGAATAAGTTTGATCTTTCAAAGAGTCAGCCAGTCGATGAAATCCACTCTTATTCTCCAGCACAATTACCAAAATCTCCGGCATATATGGAAATGTTGTTTCTCGCTGTATTTTGAGCACCTGTTTCCCGGTGAGGACGGTTACAGCCGCAGCGAGTCACTGTGGCTGGTGCGCGGCGGCGTGGCGAAACTGGATGAAGGTCACCGGCTGGCCGCACTCTGGCAGGCGCTGCCGGAAGAACTCCGCTTAAGTCCGCATCGTTATCTGGCGACAAACAGTCCGCAGGGGCCGTGGTGGCTGCTCGGCTGGTGTGAGCGGGTGCCGGAAGCGGATGAGGTGCTGCCTGCGCCGCTGCCGCCGTACCGGGTACTGACCGGGCTGGTGGACCGCTTCGGGCGCACACAGACGTTCCACCGCGAAGCCGCCGGTGAATTCAGCGGCGAAATCACCGGCGTGACGGATGGTGCCGGGCGTCACTTCCGGCTGGTACTGACCACGCAGGCGCAGCGGGCAGAAGAAGCCCGGCAGCAGGCCATTTCCGGCGGGACGGAACCGTCCGCTTTTCCTGATACCCTGCCGGGTTACACCGAATATGGCCGGGACAACGGCATCCGTCTGTCTGCCGTGTGGCTGACGCACGACCCGGAATACCCGGAGAATTTACCTGCCGCGCCGCTGGTGCGCTATGGCTGGACGCCGCGCGGCGAACTGGCGGCAGTGTATGACCGCAGCAATACACAGGTGCGCAGCTTTACTTACGATGATAAATACCGGGGCCCGGATGGTGGCGCACCGTCACACGGGCCGACCGGAAATCCGTTACCGTTACGACAGCGACGGGCGGGTGACAGAACAGCTAAACCCGGCAGGCTTAAGCTACACGTATCAGTATGAGAAAGACCGCATCACCATCACCGACAGCCTGGACCGCCGTGAAGTGCTGCACACGCAGGGCGAAGCCGGGCTGAAGCGGGTGGTGAAAAAGGAACACGCGGACGGCAGCGTCACGCAGAGTCAGTTTGATGCGGTGGGCAGGCTTAAGGCACAGACGGATGCCGCAGGCAGGACAACAGAGTACAGCCCGGATGTGGTGACGGGACTCATCACGCGCATCACCACGCCGGATGGCAGGGCATCGGCGTTTTACTATAACCACCACAGCCAGTTAACGTCAGCCACCGGGCCTGACGGGCTGGAAATGCGCCGCAAATATGATGAGTACGGACGTCTGATTCAGGAAACCGCCCCTGACGGCGATATCACCCGCTACCGTTATGATAATCCACACAGTGACCTCCCCTGCGCAACGGACGATGCCACCGGCAGCCGGAAAACCATGACGTGGAGCCGTTACGGTCAGTTGCTGACCTTCACTGACTGTTCCGGTTATGTAACCCGCTATGACCATGACCGTTTTGGTCAGGTGACGGCGGTGCACCGCGAGGAAGGCCTGAGCCAGTACCACGCATACGACAGCCGTGGACAGTTAACTGCGGTGAAAGACACGCAGGGCCATGAAACGCGGTATGAATATAACGCCGCCGGTGACCTGACCACCGTCATTGCCCCGGACGGCAGCAGAAACGGGACACAGTACGATGCGTGGGGAAAGGCCGTCCGTACCACGCAGGGCGGGCTGACCCGTAGTATGGAATACGATGCTGCCGGACGGGTCATCCGCCTGACCAGTGAAAACGGCAGCCACACCACCTTCCGTTACGATGTACTCGACCGGCTGATACAGGAAACCGGCTTTGACGGCCGCACACAGCGTTATCACCACGACCTGACCGGCAAACTTATCCGCAGCGAGGATGAGGGGCTGGTCACCCACTGGCACTATGACGAAGCAGACCGCCTCACGCACCGCACCGTGAAGGGTGAAACCGCAGAGCGGTGGCGGTATGACGAACGTGGCTGGCTGACAGACATCAGCCATATCAGCGAAGGGCACCGGGTAGCGGTGCATTACAGGTATGATGAGAAAGGCCGCCTGACCGGTGAGCGCCAGACGGTGCATCACCCGCAGACGGAAGCACTGCTCTGGCAGCATGAGACCAGACATGCGTACAACGCGCAGGGACTGGCGAACCGCTGTATACCGGACAGCCTGCCCGCCGTGGAATGGCTGACCTACGGCAGCGGCTGGCTGGCAGGCATGAAGCTCGGCGACACACCGCTGGTGGATTTCACCCGCGACCGCCTGCACCGGGAAACGCTGCGCAGCTTCGGTCGTTATGAACTCACCACCGCTTACACCCCTGCCGGGCAGTTACAGCGTCAGCACCTGAACAGCCTGCAGTATGACCGCGATTACACCTGGAACGACAACGGCGAACTCATCCGCATCAGCAGCCCGCGCCAGACCCGGAGTTACAGCTACAGCACCACCGGCAGGCTGACCGGCGTTCACACCACCGCAGCGAACCTTGATATCCGCATCCCGTATGCCACAGACCCGGCAGGTAACCGCCTGCCCGACCCGGAGCTGCACCCGGACAGCACCCTCAGCATGTGGCCGGATAACCGTATCGCCCGTGACGCGCACTATCTTTACCGGTATGACCGTCACGGCAGGCTGACAAAGAAAACCGACCTCATCCCGGAAGGGGTTATCCGCACGGATGATGAGCGGACTCACCGGTACCATTACGACAGTCAGCACCGGCTGGTGCACTACACGCGGACACAATATGCAGAGCCGCTGGTCGAAAGTCGCTATCTTTACGACCCGCTGGGCCGCAGGGTGGCAAAACGGGTATGGCGGCGTGAACGGGACCTGACGGGCTGGATGTCGCTGTCACGGAAACCGCAAGTGACCTGGTACGGCTGGGACGGCGACCGGCTGACCACGATACAGAACGACAGGAGCCGCATCCAGACGATTTATCAGCCGGGGAGCTTCACACCACTCATCAGAGTTGAAACTGCCACCGGTGAACTGGCCAGAACGCAGCGCCGCAGCCTGGCGGATGCGCTTCAGCAGTCCGGCGGCGAAGACGGTGGCAGTGTGGTGTTCCCGCCGGTGCTGGTGCAGATGCTCGACCGGCTGGAAAGTGAAATCCTGGCTGACCGGGTGAGTGAGGAAAGCCGCCGCTGGCTGGCATCGTGCGGCCTGACCGTGGAGCAGATGCAAAACCAGATGGACCCGGTGTACACGCCGGCGCGAAAAATCCACCTGTACCACTGCGACCATCGCGGCCTGCCGCTGGCGCTCATCAGCACGGAAGGGGCAACAGCGTGGTGCGCAGAATATGATGAATGGGGCAACCTGCTGAATGAAGAGAACCCGCATCAGCTGCAGCAGCTTATCCGGCTGCCGGGGCAGCAGTATGATGAGGAGTCCGGCCTGTATTACAACCGCCACCGCTATTATGACCCGCTGCAGGGGCGGTATATCACTCAGGATCCGATTGGGCTGAAGGGGGGATGGAACCTGTATACATATCCGCTGAGCCCGGTGAATAGCATGGATCCATTAGGTTTATATGAATTTAAATCAAAAAATATAGATGATATTGGAATATTTGCATTGGCAATGTGTAATGGAGAATCAATTAACGAGAATAAAGAATATGGTGGACTAATATGTAAGAAGCAAGGTGAATATTTCCCCATGAATCCGATAAGTTCAAATGATAATGATAGTGTAGACTTGCGAAATATAAAATGCCCTGAAGGTTCAGAGAGAGTAGGCGATTATCACACTCACGGTTTTTACTCTGACGATAAAGGAAATAAAGTAACAAAAGAAAATGATGTTTATGATAGTCTAAATTTTTCAAGCAAAGATTTAACGAATTCTTATATGAATGGAATGGGAAAAAAGAATACAGTAGTTACTTGGGAACACCAAATAACACCTATCTAAAATATAATCCCAAAGCTAAAGGGAATGGAGTTACAATTATCAGGCAAGGGAGTAATTAAAATGAAGGCAATACAATGTTGTTATTTCCTTGCTTTAGTCTCCAGTCATTTAATGGCTGGAGTTATGGGTGATGATAATATATTTTTAAGTAATTCGGATTCAGCTGCTTTATATTGTGTGGCTAAAATATTTCCAGATGGAGAAAATATTTTAATATATAAAGTAAATATAATTAATGCTAGTTCAAAAAAAGATGTTTTTTTTATGAAAGCCCAACATCAACCCACAATGACATAATGGGGGGCGGGGAATGTCATATGCCTATGAATATGATGTAAAATATAATATATGTCATTTGAGAAAAAAGAGCAGAATGAGGTAAAAATCTTTGGCTGTGTATTCAGTCTGGTAATCATCCAAGGAAAGCTTATCAGAAGGGTGATGACTCCAATTAGTAGAACATATATTTTCGATAAAAGCACCGATGACTTTTTCATGAAGTTCTACAGAACGCGAGAAACAGATGGTTCTGCGGGCCAGACGTTTGATTCGGGTTCTCAGGGTCAGATTGTTACGCTCAATGTGCTGAGTAAAAATCTTACCAGTCAGATGCTTCTCCTTCGGTAACTCTCTAGCGTAACTACCCCATTCGTCAGTGGTCAACATGCCGATGGTAAAAGGGTAAGCAGCGCCCGCAATTCACGACAGGTTTCGTCAGCCCGGGGGCCAAAAGTGTAGGCCAGAACACCACCAGTTTTCGTGTTGTACACGTACCAGAGCCAGTGCTGTCGCGCTTTACTGCCGACAAAGCTCCATTGCTGACTAAGTTTGCAGATGAGTGCCACATCAGCATGAGCGACCGGGGATGACGTTATTCTTCGTGGCGAGAGTTTTTTAAAGTTCGGATGACTGTATTAATGCCGATTTTCAGCGTACGGGCAGTATCGCGAACCCCGGCACCGTTGAAAGTCATTTCAGCGATTTGGTCTTTAACTCCCGGTTTACGGGGCTCGTAACAGTAACTGAGCTGAAATACCCGGTGACAGTCACGGCCGCGGAATCGATCATGTCTTTTTGGGTTCTGCCCGTGACGGTAAACCTGAACGGACTGGCAACGGGGCAATGAAGGTTAACTGTGACCATGAAACAACCTTAAAAGCGAGTATTATATCCTTAATTCAACTAATTGGAGGCATCACCGTTTACCGGAGCGACAGCTTGCGGAAAGGTCGTGCAACTACAAAGCAACAAACAGACTACGGCGGGAATTATTTTTTTCATCATCCATTACCACGAAAACAGCGGCCACTCTTTGGCAACCGTGGTGAGTTGTGGCGCGTCGAAAACGGCTTGTGGTGAAACTACCGTTTCCTCAAGCGGAATATTTTTGCCGTAGCGTTCTTTGAGCTTCGCCTGGACCAGCGGGTTGCTGAGATCGAACTCTTTCAACTTCTGCTGCTCGCCCACGCGCATTCCCAGCGCGTTCTGGTAAACCTTCCACACCACTTCCGAACAGTACTGGCGATCGTCGCTCCATGAGAAGCTGAAATCATACGGTTTACCGAGATAACGTTTTGCCGTTTGCGCCAGTTTTTGCTGTTGTTCAACACTCAGTCCGCCTTCAACGCGGCGAACAACGTACTTACCCTTTTCACCATGGGCGATCCACTGCTTGAGCGGGGTGTATTTTACCGGGCCGACCGCTTCAAAAACGTAGGGCTTTTTGTTGCGTATCACCAGCATACCGGTGTGGCTGTAATCGGAATGGGTCGCCAGTTGGATCGCTTTACTTTGCGATGAGCGAGAGATCTGAAAGATGATGTCGCCGGTTTGCGGCTGCCAGGCAAAGGCAGGTACAGAAACCAGCAGGCTGAGGATCAGCAGCCTGTTTTTCATAGTTAAACGTCCATGTATAAAAAGCGGTGGGTCGCAGACAACGTGCTCGTTGTTTATGCCGGATGCGGCGTGAACGCCTTATCCGGCCTACAAGTTCGTGCAAATTCAATAAATTGCAATATGACGTAGGCCTGATAAGCGTAGCGCATCAGGCGATTCCACTCCGCGCCGCTCTTTTTTGCTTTAGTATTCCCACGTCTCCGGGTTAATCCCCATCTCACGCATGATCTCTTTTGCCGCTTCCGGGATTTCGTCGCTGCGCTCTTTACGCAGATCGGCATCATCCGGCAGAGGTTGCCCGGTAAAGGCATGCAGAAACGCTTCGCACAGCAGCTCGCTGTTGGTAGCGTGACGCAGGTTGTTCACCTGACGACGCGTGCGTTCATCGGTGAGGATTTTTAACACCTTAAGAGGAATGGAAACCGTAATCTTTTTGACTTGTTCACTCTTCTTGCCGTGCTCAGCGTATGGGCTGATATATTCGCCGCTCCATTCAGCCATGAGATACTTAATCCTCTTCGTCAATAAATTGAGACCAGACCACACAATTTATGTGGGTACTGACCGTAAACCCGCATAGTTTACCGTACAGGCGTTACCGTGACATCGTGTAATGCACCTGTCGGCGTGATAATGCATATAATTTTAACGGCTATTTGGGATTTGCTCAATCTATACGCAAAGAAGTTTAGATGTCTAGATGTATTGACGTCCATTAACACAATGTTTACTCTGGTGCCTGACATTTCACCGACCAAGCCCAGGGAACTTCATCACATGACGCGTAAACAGGCCACCATCGCAGTGCGTAGCGGGTTAAATGACGACGAACAGTATGGTTGCGTTGTCCCACCGATCCATCTTTCCAGTACCTATAACTTTACCGGATTTAATGAACCGCGCGCGCATGATTACTCGCGTCGTGGCAACCCAACGCGCGATGTGGTTCAGCGAGCACTGGCAGAACTGGAAGGCGGTGCTGGTGCAGTACTTACTAATACCGGCATGTCCGCGATTCACCTGGTAACGACCGTCTTTTTGAAACCTGGCGATCTGCTGGTAGCGCCGCACGACTGCTACGGCGGTAGCTATCGCCTGTTCGACAGCCTGGCGAAACGTGGTTGCTATCGCGTGTTGTTTGTTGATCAAGGCGATGAACAGGCATTACGGGCAGCGCTGGCAGAAAAACCCAAACTGGTACTGGTAGAAAGCCCAAGTAATCCATTGTTACGCGTCGTGGATATTGCGAAAATCTGCCATCTGGCAAGGGAAGTCGGGGCGGTGAGCGTGGTGGATAACACCTTCTTAAGCCCGGCATTACAAAATCCGCTGGCATTAGGTGCCGATCTGGTGTTGCATTCATGCACGAAATATCTGAACGGTCACTCAGACGTGGTGGCCGGCGTGGTGATTGCTAAAGACCCGGACGTTGTCACTGAACTTGCCTGGTGGGCAAACAATATTGGCGTGACGGGCGGCGCGTTTGACAGCTATCTGCTACTACGCGGGTTGCGAACGCTGGTGCCGCGCATGGAGTTGGCCCAGCGTAACGCGCAGGCGATTGTGAAATATCTGCAAACCCAGCCGTTGGTGAAAAAACTGTATCACCCGTCGCTGCCGGAAAATCAGGGGCATGAAATTGCCGCGCGTCAGCAAAAAGGCTTTGGCGCAATGTTGAGTTTTGAACTGGATGGCGATGAGCAGACGCTGCGTCGTTTCCTGAGCGGGCTGTCGTTGTTTACGCTGGCGGAATCATTAGGGGGAGTGGAAAGTTTAATCTCTCACGCCGCAACCATGACACATGCAGGCATGGCACCAGAAGCGCGTGCTGCCGCCGGGATCTCCGAGACGCTGCTGCGTATCTCCACCGGTATTGAAGATGGCGAAGATTTAATTGCCGACCTGGAAAATGGCTTCCGGGCTGCAAACAAGGGGTAAAAATGAGTGTGATTGCGCAGGCAGGGGCGAAAGGTCGTCAGCTGCATAAATTTGGTGGCAGTAGTCTGGCTGATGTGAAGTGTTATTTGCGTGTCGCGGGCATTATGGCGGAGTACACTCAGCCTGACGATATGATGGTGGTTTCCGCCGCCGGTAGCACCACTAACCAGTTGATTAACTGGTTGAAACTAAGCCAGACCGATCGTCTCTCTGCGCATCAGGTTCAACAAACGCTGCGTCGCTATCAGTGCGATCTGATTAGCGGTCTGCTACCCGCTGAAGAAGCCGATAGCCTCATTAGCGCTTTTGTCAGCGACCTTGAGCGCCTGGCGGCGCTGCTCGACAGCGGTATTAACGACGCAGTGTATGCGGAAGTGGTGGGGCACGGTGAAGTGTGGTCGGCACGCCTGATGTCTGCGGTACTTAATCAACAAGGGCTGCCAGCGGCCTGGCTTGATGCCCGCGAGTTTTTACGCGCTGAACGCGCCGCACAACCGCAGGTTGATGAAGGGCTTTCTTACCCGTTGCTGCAACAGCTGCTGGTGCAACATCCGGGCAAACGTCTGGTGGTGACCGGATTTATCAGCCGCAACAACGCCGGTGAAACGGTGCTGCTGGGGCGTAACGGTTC